>Ga0302253_1000076_pt1 | contig 111357 bp, 102 predicted proteins | sample AAG_RA_Trp_MG_FD_193537 | JGI IMG/M metagenome (GOLD analysis project Ga0302253, IMG submission 193537) | Enriched activated sludge microbial communities from anaerobic digester in WTTP, New Holstein, Wisconsin, United States - AAG_RA_Trp | ecosystem: Engineered > Bioreactor > Anaerobic >... | reverse complement strand
AGCTCAGAAAGAGCAAGATCCAAAAGGAGCTCTCGGTCGATATTCTTGACTACATATGCGATGCAGCAAACCAGCTCGAACTCGACAAGGTCCAGACCGCGTTCGGTGTCAAGGACATCAAGGCGATTGCACAAGACTTCACCGGGATCAGCATGGACAGCCTGTAACCGGGCTGGAATACTTTTTTCACGATCTGCCCTGTGCGAGAGGGCATGTCACATACTTGTGAAACAGTGCAAGCTCATTTTGTAAAAAATGATGGACTGATGAAAGTCCGAAAAAATGAGCGATTATTCCATGCCCATGACTTTCTTGTAATCGGTGAGCATCCGCACAATCATCCTGCGGTGCTCCTCCAGCATCTCCTCGTCATCGGGTGAGGTGATGAGGGCGACCACGTAGATCAGGATAAGGGCGTTGTCCAGTTCAAGGGTTCCCGGATCCTCGATCTTATCCGGGGGAAGGTTGATTGGCACGAACATTCGTTCTTCTGCCGAGAAGGCGATGGCCAGGTCCGGTGTGACCTTGGAGTTGTTTCGGTCCTCTGCGTTTGCCTGGACGATCGCAAGGGCTTTTTTCAGTGCAGCATTTATCGGGCTGTCCGGGACCAGGGAGAGGGCATGCGCACATTCCCTGACCGCGTTTTCGTACAGGCCGAACTTGAAGGCAAGGAATGCCGATGCGATCTCATGGGCAGTCGCGGACGGGAAGCGGGGGTAGTGCGTCCGCATGCGGGCAATGTAGTCATCAAGGTATTTCTCCATCAGGTGTTCCCTCCCAAAAACGGGTTCACACAGGGGTCGGTTTACCCGATCAGTCCCTGCCGGCGATCCCGGGTGGATGCAGCCGCACGGGTGACAGGGCCGGTGCGGCAAGCGGTTTCCGGATAATAGTGTGAACCCGTCTTACATCAACATATCCATCGATCCCAAACGGCATATATTGAACCCCGGGTATCAATGGTTTTTATCAGCAAAGACACTCCAATACTTGTCCTGACCGTATGGGTTCAGTAATCTTTTCCGACGTGCACGCAGATGTTTCTGCGATTGGGGCGCTTTCCTCCTGCATCCGGACACCGGCATTCCGGAAGACCTTCGGGCCAGTCGATCTCCTCGTCAATCTCGGGGATCTCCTGCACCGGGGGAGCCGGCCGCAGGAGACGTTAGAAAAGATCCACACCCTCTCGCGGGAATACCGCCTCGTCTCCGTGCTCGGCAACCACGATCATGCCTACCTCAACGGGATCATGGTCAGTGGCAGCGATGCCGCAAGTGCCTACCGGCACGAGCAGCTCCGGGACTCCCCGCTCCTCTCCATCTTTGATGCGATGCCCATGGAATGGACCGACCATACGATGCTCTTTGTGCATGGCGGCCCGCTCGAACTGGGAGACCAGACGCTCCGTCTCAAGTGCTGGCAGCGGCTCTCCCACCAGAGCGGGGACTTCTTTACGGGCTATCATTACACGGCGCAGATGGCATTCGATGCCCTTGAACAACGCGGGCTTTCCCATATGGCCTGCGGACACCAGCATGAGCACATCTGCTGCCGGAAAACCCCGGAAGGGATCATCGAACAGGAGCTGGACTTTGTCCCGCTCAAACTGGAGAGCGAACATCGGCAGATATCCCTGGAAGTTGCACGGGTCCCCCTGGACTGCCCCACGCTTTTCCGGGTGGGGGGGTGTCATGGCGATGAGCCGGAGTTCGCGTACTCCGATTATTCCACATTCTCGTTTATCCGGCTGCTGGAAACGATCTGATCCTGCCGTTTCCCGGTACCCTTACAAAGCCGGCAGTTCAGGGTCCTGAAGTTGCACGGTATCCCCACACATCCCCGCAATTTTTTCTTTGAGTTGCTGGAGCAGTTCCGGGACCTGTTTTTGTGTCTTCTCCCGCCACTGCCCAAGATCGGAAAGCCCCTGTTCTTCCTTTACGCTCATTGCAGCAAGCTGGGTCTTCTCGCGCTCAAGGGACTGCATCTTCACCAGTACCGGGTGGGAAGCGATGGCGGACTCTGCCCGCTGGCACTGCTCTTCAAGTTCCCGGAGGGATCTTCCCGCAAGCGCTATCTCCTCCCGGAACCGGGTTGTATCGGAGAAGATCGCCCGCTCCTCCTTGTTCTTGACAACAACGTCGCCGTCCGCGATCATCCGTTCGGCAAGAGGACAGGCTGCTGCAAGCGCTGTATCCAGCCTTTCGGTATCCGGGATCTCGTGGTCCGAGAGCACCTCCATTGCTGCGTTCAGGAGACTAATCTCTGATGGGTGACGCTGTTTTGCTGCAATCTTCTCGGCCTTCCTCAAGACATGGGATGCGGTCATCGAAAGGGCGGAATAGGTGCGTGCAGCATCGTCGCGTTTCCCGCAGAGGCCCGCATGTGCATTCCGCTGCTCGTCAATGTCTTTCATCCGGTCATCCTGTGTCAGGGAGAGCAGTTCCTGGTCGATTGTGGCAACCCGCTCCCGGATCTCAGCGATCCGGGCATGAGACCGTTTTACCCTCTCTTCAGATGCTGCCAGATCTGCCATCAGGCCGGTAATAGTCTCGTACCTCTCCCGGCAGACTGCGAGCCCTGTCATGTCCTTACGGTATGCTGCAAGGACCGGGTTCATGCTGTTGATGCCCCGGCCGAGCGTGTCGATGCCGGTTCTCACGGCTTTCATCTCGTCCGGGAATATCGCCTGCAGGTATCTTCCCGGGCCCTGGACATTGTGAAGGCAGTTTTTGATGCATTCGGCGGCAACCGGGTAGAACTCCCCGGGGTCCTCGGGGAGGTCCTTGTTCAGGTTGACTTTCATAGCCTTGACAAACTGCGGAAGGGAATTCTTGGCAATCGTTTTGAGTTTGGGGTGAAGGGATTCATCATGCTCTGCACCGGCAATGTTGGTGACGATGAGCTGGAGCGCTGCGATCCCATTCCGGATCTCCCGTATCGGCTCGTGGGTAGCCGTGACAAGGGTCTCCTTTGCGGTGCTCTCCCTACCGGTGATCCACGCAGGAACCTCGCTGAACGTGAGGGTTACCTGCGGTGCGGGTTTTCCGGTGCCGAAGATTTTTTGAATGAAGGTATGCAGGGCCATTGTTCCATGCTCGTTTCTGAGAATATCCGGATTCAGTCATCCATGGCGATCTGGCGCAGCCGTTTCTCGCCATCGATCTCTTTTATGACCTGGACGACTGCCGGCGGGACGAGTCTCTTCCAGGGCTCGCCCGTAAGGATCCTCCTGCGGATCTCCGTGCCACTGAGTATCTCGCGTTCATACATGGCCGGGGACTGGACCCTGAATCCCGCCTCGCGGAAGAGCCGGACAACGAGCGGGTTTGAGGAGTAACAGATATCAAACGGCGGGGCCATGGAGCGGACATGGGCAACCCAGAGGGCATTGCGCTGGACATCTTCGATCGGGATGACGTAATACGGGCAGCCGAGTTCGGTGAGGGCACGGGTGATCATCAGTACCCGCTCGCCCGCGGTGAACGGGTTGTCCACGTGGTGCGAGAGTTGCGCGCTCCCGATCCCGATGATGATCTCGTCGACTTTCCCGGCAATGTGTTCGAGTACGGTCTGGTGCCCGTTGTGATATGGCTGGAACCTTCCGATATAAAACCCGCGTTTCATGGTTTTGCTCCTGCTCCCAAATTAGCAATCCGCGCTGCAAATGCCCCGCCCGTGAACCCGGCATCGATGTTGACAACCGCGATGACCGAGCAGGACTGGAGCATGCTCGCAAGGGCCGCCCGACCTTCGCCCATGTACCCGTATCCCACGCTGACCGGAACGCCGATCACCGGTTTATCGACAAGACCCGCGACAACCGCCGGGAGCGTGCCTTCGCGCCCCGCGCAGACCACGAAGACGTGGGCAGCAAGCAGCGGCTTGAGCGCGGGAAAGAGGCGGTGGATGCCTGCTGCGCCAACATCGTACGCTGTCAGTACCTCGCAGCCCATCTCTTCGGCAATGATCCGCGCCTCCTCGGCAACCCGTATGTCCGAGGTGCCGGCAGTAATGATACCGACAATGCCTCCGGTTCGTTTCGGTGCAGGGCCGTTGCCGGCAATGAGGACATCCCCTTTCTCGTGATATTCGGTAGCAATACCCTCCCTGCCAGCCTTCTTTCGGATACATGCGGCCTGTTCCGTGGTCACGCGTGTGGCGATACAGCGCCCCGCTGAAACGGCGAGGCGGAGGACGATCTCTGCAAGGTGGTCAGGATCTTTCCCCTCGGCCAGGACAACCTCCGGCATACCGCAGCGGACACCGCGCCCGGTGTCGATGCAGGCAAAATCGCCGATACGGTCGAGGCGGAGCCCCTCAATGGCTTCGGCAGCTGCGGCGAGCGTGATCCTGCCCTCTTTGTACTGGTCGAGCAGGTCCTGTAACTGCGGGTTTCCTGGCATGATTGTAATAATACAGATATGGATCGGCGTATAATAATACGTTCATTGCGATGTCGTACCTGGTTTACATAGCCATCTTCGGGACTGCAGCGGTGGTATTTCTCTGGCTGCGCGATGCACGGATATTCTGGCGGACCGGCCTCCCCGGATATCGGAAGGCTGCGTACTGGGGAGTCCTCTATGGCGCGCTTGCCCTGCTTGGGCTCCAGATTGCGCGGTACGTGACCGATTTTGAGATTCTCGGCCTCGGCCTGATCCTCGCCGCAATCTACCTCCAGACAAACCGCGAGAAAGAGAAGATCTGGAAGAACGAGGATACCCTGACCCGGTTCCTGGGCAGCGCACCGCTGGCAAAGATGAACAAGAAATAATGGAATAAGCACAGATCAGGATAAGGATTTTTCACTATGCTCCAGAAACCACGTGGGACCAGGGACTTTTTACCGGATGAGATGGAGGCGCGGCGGGCGGTCGAGTGGCGCCTGCGGGAAGTTGCGCGGCGCTGGGGCTATCGCGAGGTCTGCACCCCGGAGTTCGAGGACCTCGAGCTCTTCACGATGCGCTCGGGCGAGGGGATCATCAACGAGATGTACGTGTTCGAGGACAAGGGTGGGAGAAAGCTGGCCCTGCGCCCCGAGATCACGGCAGCGGTCATCCGCATGTACATCAACGAGGCAAAGGTCGCCCCCAAGCCCCTGCGCTGGTGCTATTATGCCGACTGCTTCCGGTACGAGCGGCCTCAGAAGGGACGGTACCGCCAGTTCTGGCAGTTTGGCGTGGAATTGATCGGTGCCGACTCTGCGATCGCGGACGCCGAAGTCATCATGCTCGCATCGGACATGCTGGACACAACGGGCGTGCGCTACGAACTTAAGGTTGGCCACCTCTCCTTTGTGAAGACCCTGTTAAAGGACGTGGAACCCGAGATCCAGCGGAAGATCCGGCAGCAGCTGGACAAGAAAGACTTCGAAGGCCTGAATGCAACATTAGAAGGAATGAACCGGCCGGAACTTGCCGAGTCTCTCAAGACTCTTGTCGCTACGCAGGACCTTGCTGAAGCGTTCGAGATTGCCGGAGCAATACCGGAACGCGAGCGGATCGAGCAGACGATAGGGTATCTTGATGCCGCCAATATCCGTTACTCGCTCAACCTCGGGATCGCCCGCGGGCTCGATTACTATACAGGCATCGTATTCGAGGGCTTTGCCGACAACCTCGGGGCCGAGAACCAGATCCTTGGAGGAGGGGTATACAGGCTTGCCCACCTCTTTGGCGGGGACGATGTGGCCTCGTGCGGGTTTGCCATTGGCTTTGACCGGGTCATGGTATCCCTCGGGGAGACCGCACGCACAAAGGACACGGTGGCAGCGATTGTCTGCACGCCCGAGACGCGGAAGCGTGCGCTTGAAGTGGCACGTGCATTCCGTTCTGCGGGTATCCGCACCGAGATGGACCTCATGGACCGGGGCTTCGGCCAGCAGCTCTCGCATGCCGCAAAGTCAGCCGACTTTGCCGTGATCATCGGCCAGCGCGAGGTGGCATCGGGCGAAGTTACGCTCAAGGACCTGCGAACAGGCGAGCAGAAGACCGTAACGCTGGATGCCGCGGTTGCCGGGGTGGTTGCGTCTGGTTCTCGCAGATGACCTCGCAAAGCAGCAGCGGAGCATCAGCGTAGCGGAGTTCTTCGAGAAGAACAAGCACCTCCTCGGGTTCGACTCGCCCACGCGCGGTGTAATCACCACCATCAAGGAAGCGGTGGACAACTCTCTGGATGCCTGCGAGGAAGCGCAGGTGCTCCCGGACATTTTTATCAGCATCAAGAAGACCGGAAACGACCTTTTCCGGATCATTGTCGAAGACAACGGTCCCGGGATCGTGCCAAAACAGGTGCCGTTCGTGTTCGGGAAACTCCTCTACGGGTCGAGGTTCCACCAGATCCGGCAGACCCGCGGGCAGCAGGGGATCGGCATCTCTGCGGCAGTCCTCTATGCGCAACTGACAAGCGGCCTCCCCACCATTGTCATCTCGCGAACGGGGGCAAAGGAGCAGGCCCACCGGTTCGAGATCCAGATCAAGATTGAGACGAACGAGCCCGATGTCCTGAAAGAAGAAGCAATCGACTGGGACCGGATCCATGGCACGCGCGTTCAGATCGAGTTCAAGAGCACGATGGCAGCCAAGAAGAAGCTGCTCGAGTACCTGAAGTACACCTCAGTAGTCAATCCCCATGCCCGCTTCCGTGTTGAGCTTGATGATGAAGCGTTCACGTTCGAGCGCGTCAGCCAGGAGGTAATCCAGTGTCCTGTCGCGATCCAGCCCCACCCCCATGGGATCGAGCTCGGCCAGTTCAAGCGGATGGTTGCAGCAAGCGACAAAAAACTCCTTGACTTCCTTGTCGAAGGCTTCAGCCGCGTGGGGAAGAAGACCGCACAGGATATGTGCGACCGTGCGGGGCTCAAGGGCACCCTGAAGGTCCAGGGCCTCTCCGCGGAGCAGCAGAAAGCCCTGCTCGCTGCCATGCAGGAGATTTCTGTCCCGGCACCTCCCACAACCCAGTGCCTCTCCCCCATTGGCGAGGAGTTGATCCGTCGCGGGCTTGACAAGGAGTTCCAGATGGACTTTGTATCTGCCCGGACGCGCCCGAGTTCCGTCTTCTCCGGCCACCCGTTCATGGTCGAGGCCGCCATCGGGTACGGCGGGAAGCTTCCCGCAGAAGGGAACGCCATCATCCTCCGGTTTGCTAACCGCGTCCCGCTCATGTACCAGCAGGGTGCCTGTGCTATCACGGAATGCATTACGAATGTCAACTGGAGGTCCTATAACCTCTCGCAACAGGGGCTGCCTACGGGACCGGTCCTTATCCTCGTCCACGTTGCCTCGACCAATGTCCCCTTCACGAGCGAGAGCAAAGACGCGATTGCAAGTATCCCGGAGATCGAGAAGGAGATCGTGCTCGCCCTCCAGGATCTCGGCCGGGAGCTCAAGACCTTCTTGTCCCGCCGGGACCGGAGCAAACTGGCCGAAGACCGGGCCCGTGCAGTCTGCGCCATCATCCCCGAGCTATCGGCTAAGGTCAGCGAGATTGTGGAGAAACCCCTCGTGGACACCACACCAATTGAGGGAAAACTGATGCGGAAACTGATCGCCAAGAAGTCGACCCGCGACGGGAAGGTCATCATTGAACTGGCAAATTACAGCGGGTTCGAGGGCGAGATCTCAGCGTACGATATATCAGTGGACGATGCAGCTGATGCGGTGCCAAAGGCGGATTTCGTGAGCGAGATAGACGGGCAGTTCACCAAGGTCTGGAAGATGACGATCCCCGCAAAGTCAACCTGGCAGGTCACGTATTCCGGGAAAGGCGGCGGGATCCTCGAAATACGCGGGATAGAGGACAACAAAAAGATGGTGGTGGACCTCGATGTCTAGAGAGGAACTTGAAAAGAAAGCGATTACCTCGCTGCTCAGTATCGCAAGCGCGTGGTACGACCAGATGAAGGCCGGCGAGATCCCGTCCATCTCCCTGCCGAGCCGGACCAAGTACAACATCGAGTACGATGATGCAAGTGAGGTCTGGAAGTACGGCGACAAGGAGAGCCTCCGGAATGCGGCTTCGGCCAAGAGCGCGACCCACCTCCTGAAGATGGCCTATGTCATCGGATTCATCAAGCAGCAGCTCCGCGAGAACCGCTCGTCAACGCTGAGAGAGATGTACTATATCTCGGAGGGCTGGAAGCGCGCGAAATTCGGGGCGCAGGATGAGAGCAACTACCTGATTGAAGATTTGGAGATCCTCTCCGATGTTCCGCGGGAAGGCTTCCACCTCCATCCCGAGGAGAACGGGGCGTCGATTTACGGTCCGATACGGATCCGCGAGGAGACCCGGCGCGGGATGAAGACCATCCACTGCCAGGACGATGTCGGACAGGCAGGGTACACGATCCCGAATAGTGTCGAGAATATCGAGTTCGTGGACCACGACGCAAAGTTTGTCATCGCCATCGAGACGGGTGGTATGTACGACCGTCTCATCGAGAACGGGTTCGACGAGGAGCATAATGCGGTCCTCGTCCACCTCAAGGGACAGCCGGCCCGGTCGACACGGCGGATGCTCAACCGGATGAGCATGACGTGGGACCTGCCGATCCTGGTCTTCACGGATGGCGACCCGTGGTCCTACCGTATTTACGGGTCCGTTGCGTACGGTGCTATCAAGAGCGCGCACATGTCGGAGCTGCTCGCCACGCCGAAGGCACAGTTCCTCGGCCTGCGCCCGAGCGACATCCGGGACTACAACCTGCCCTCGGACAAGCTGACCGAGAAGGATGTCGAGGCTTTACGGTCTGAACTTACTGATCCCCGGTTCGCCACGGATTACTGGAAGAAGGAGATTAATCTGCAGCTGGAGATGAACCTTAAGTCGGAACAACAGGCGTTTGCAGCGCGGGGGCTGGACTTTGTGACGAAGAAGTATTTGCCGGCGCGGTTAGCTGAGATGGGGATTATTTAAGTTATCATGGCTTTGTATACACTAGGTCTTCTGGCCAATATGTATCCTGCATTTGAGGGGGATTACCACGGGATTTTTATTGGGCAGATGGTGCGCGATCTCGAATCCCGGGGAGTCATTATCAAAAAAGCGGTGAAGATCAACCCCTCGATCCTTGGTTATCCCACCTTCATGATGCGTTCTCTGATTCTATCTCGGAACCGGGAATTGGACCTACTCCAGGCAGAATACATCCCTCACAGCAGCCTTATTCCGGCATATTTCAAAAGAGATATGGTTTCACTCATCCTGAAATTCCATGGGGATGATGCGAGGATCTACCCGTTTCAAAATAGGTTTAACCAGATGCTGACGAAAAGCATGCTCGGTCACGCGGCGCACATTATTACTGGTAGCGAAGAGATGAAAAGGATCCTTGTGTCGCTTGGTGAGGAGCCGGACAGAATCTCCGCAATCCATACTGGTGTGGATACTGCCTTTTTTATTCCTCTCAACGGTGCTGAATGCAGGAGAACGCTCGGACTGCCACAGGGGAATCCTACCTTCCTGTTTGTAGGACGGCTTCATCCTATGAAAGGTATCCACGAGATAATCGAAGTTGCCCGTTCCTGCCCCAATTTTACTTTCGTGTTCTTGGGGCCAGGTACAGTTCCGGCGCATCCGAATAACTGCAAGTTCATAGGATCACAAGTTCCTACCATGGTGCGAATGTGGCTTAATGCGGCAGACTGCCTTCTCCTCCCGACATATACAGAATCTGTTCCTGCAGCGGTCATGGAGGCATTTTCCTGCGGGAAACCGGCCATTACCACGGACATTGGGGGATGCCCAGAGATAGTCGAAGACGGTCAAAACGGCCTCCTCATACCGGTAAGAGACGTTCAACTACTTCGCGATGCGGTAGAGTATATGAATGATAATCCTGAAAGCTGTAAAGAGATGGGGAGAAATGCTCGTATTACGGCGGTCAGCAAGTTCGATCATTTTGTTCTCCTTGACCGTTTGATGGAGGTTCATAAGATCGTCCTTGAAAAGAAAAACTAAAGGTGATTAGGCTGCGTAACGGCATGGGAAGATGATGGGCTGACATGTATTGCATCATCTTATAATCGCTATTGTCCTTTTGCGCCACTGGAATGTAACCGATTGTGGTTTCTGTTCTCACAATAGAACGACGTTGCTGCGCATACTCCAATGGGGATCCTGTTAGTATCGCATCTTTTTAAAGGGAGCCGACAATCCCCAAATGAAGATGGGAATTGATTGCAGCCACAGGCCATTTTGCTGTACTCGTCTGCCTGCGCGAAATGCAATCATCATCTGGCGTTTTTTAATACGCATTCGTATGGAGAGTGACCGGTTACTGAGTTCTCGGGTATGCTCCCGCAGGACCGCATATTCCGCTTGCATCTGCCTAATGACATTATTACTGCTGTTGGCACTGTGCATCGTATACTCGCCAAGGATCTCCGGAATCACACTCCAGTGTACCCGTTGTTTTAACAGCCTCAGCCAGAGATCGTAATCTTCAGCCGTGATAACATCAGGGCTCTCGCAAAATCCCCCGTATTTTTCCAGCAGGTCCTTTTTTACGATAACGGTAGATGTTGTAATCACCGAGTTGCCATCGTATAGCAGGGTCTCGTAAAAATCGTGCTCCGGTCTCTTGGGGATAAAATCGCTTCCATACCTGCCGTTTCTGCAGATCCTCATTCCGTGGCACACAGCATCCGCAGCCCGGGAAAGGTAGTCTAGACACCGTGATAATTTAGAAGGGTGCCAGAGATCATCGGAATCCAGAAAAGCAATGTAGGTACCTCGGGCAAATGAAATTCCCTTGTTCCTCGACGCTGCAATCACTCCTCGATTGCGAAATTTTATATACTGAATCCGTGTATCATTTAACCGCTTGATAACCTCCTGCGTATCATCTGAGGAGTAGTTGTCAATGACAATAATTTCCCAATCTTCAAACGATTGGTTGATAACGGACCTGATGGCCTTTTCCAGCAGGCCGGCCTGATTATAGGTCGGTATCACCACGGAGAAAACAGGATCCATTGTAACTTCCAAACCAGAACGATATTAGCTCACAAACTCTTGCTGGCAAAAGGCGAGTGTCGCATCGATCTCCGCGTCTAGATCGCCTTTCAGACAAAAACCGGTTGATTTCAGTCGATCGATTGAATACGATAACATACCCGGATTTTTCCCAGACACCGGCTCCGGCCGGGTGATACTCGGAACAAAACCGAACCGATTTGCACACCGGTCCTGAATCCGGTTTGCCAGGGCAAGGATCGACATCACATTTTCTCCCCCGAGATTGAAGATCCCGTCGCCGATGGATTCATGTTGCAGGCGGATCATGTGGGCAACTGCCCGTCCGACATCCGTGAGGGTAATAAAATCCCGTTGCTGCAGACCGACACTTTTAAGGGTGATCTGTCGCCGGGTCATCGCCTGGCGACACAGGTCGTTGCCGACAAGAGACCACCGGTCCACGTGACCATCGATCGGGCGTCCGATGCCATTGGATAACCGGATGACAAGGCCCTCCATCGACGTATTGCTGTTTCCTGCAAGTACGAAATCCTCTGCCGCACGGTGGGTTATTGCATATGGATGGACCGGCCGCGGTACGGTGGATTCCGTGATCAGACCCTCAAGAGGGGACCGGTATACGTGAGCAGTGGAGAAATAAATGAACCGTTTCACACCTGCTTCACCAGCAGCGCAGACCAGTTTCAGGGTGCCGAGCGTGTTGACAAGGAGTGCGTGTTCCGGGTGGAGCAGGGAATCGATCTCGTTCATCGCAGCGAAATGAACGATAACATCGGTATTTTTGCAGACATCCCTTATATCTGCATAATGTTGTATATCGAGTTTCCGGCACTTGTCCCGAGGGAGCCATGCCGGTAGGTCCATCCTGTCCGGGTTTCTTGATGTTACGGCAATACTGAATTCAGGGTCCTGTGCCAGTGCCTCCGCAACCCTGCCCCCCACGTACCCGAGACCCCCCGTGAGAAGAACAGATCGGGTCATTTGTTCTTATGCTCCCAACTGTACGGGATGCTCGAATCAGTGAGATCCTTTCGTTCAATCTCATGGGGGTCATGTGGGATCGACGAACAGTTTGCCACGATCGACAGACTCGTACCCAGTCCCTTGAACCCATTCCAGATGTGAGGGGGAATCCGCACAAGGCAGTAGTTCTCAGGGCCGAGGAAGATTTCCTGCAGTTCCCCGTATGTCGTACTTGACTTCCGGTCATCATACAGGACGAGCTTGATGGCTCCGAACGGCACTGCGTAGTTCAGGGTCATTTTCTTGTGCAGGTGCCAGCCTTTGATGACCCCGGGGAAGATACAGGAGAAATAGATCTCCCCAAAACCGGTAAAATCCGGATCATCGTTCCGGATCATATGCATCACCTTGCCCCGCTCGTCAAGAATCTGGCGAAGCGGCCTGACAGATACCCCTTCAATCATGATCAGTTCTCCATGTATTCAACGATCTGCTTTTTTGTGACCGATTCTGCCTTTGCGCCATCTCTGATGGCTTTGTACCATTGCGCAGTCTGTCTGACCGTCTTCTTGAAATCCCACTTGGGATACCAGCCAAGAGCCTGGTGCGCCTTGTCGCAGTTGAGGTGGAGAAGGCCCGCTTCCTTGGGATCATCAGGGTTTTTCGTTACTTCGATGTGCCCTGATCCCCAGACCGAGAGTAATTCTTCAGCCACATCGCGTACCGTGTGCATCTGCCGGTTTTCGGGACCGAAATTATAGGATCCCCCAAAGCGTCCGGGATGAAGGGAGAGGTGATGCGCCAGCAGCAGGTAGCCGGACAAGGGTTCCATGACATGCTGCCAGGGACGTGTGGCATCTGGGTTCCTCAACCGGATCGGTTCATGGTTCTCAAGAGCACGGATACAATCCGGCACGATCCGGTCTGCTGACCAGTCCCCGCCACCAATTACATTTCCGGCCCTGACACTCGCTGATCCAAAATCCCGGCGGCTCTCAAAGAACGAATCGCGGTACGCGGAGATTGCCATCTCTGCCGCGGCTTTTGAGGCACTGTAGGGGTCTTTTCCACCCAGTTCATCGTTTTCCCGGTATCCCCAGAGCCACTCCTTGTTCCGGTAGCATTTGTCTGACGTGATCATCACCAGGACATTTACCGAGGGGGTATGTCGGGTCGCTTCAAGGATATTGATCGTTCCGCCCACGTTGGTATCAAAGGTATCTTTGGGTACCGCATAGGATTTACGGACGAGGGGCTGGGCTGCGAGGTGAAATACGAATTCCGGGCGGCTCTTCTGGAAGAATTCCTGGACCTCGGAAAAATTGCGGATATCCCCGTCATAATGCGTAATGGTCTGCCGGAGACCCAGGAGATTAAAATGGTCAAACCCGCGTTCCGGAGGCAGGGCATAGCCGTACACATCGGCACCAAGGTACTGCAGCCAGTATGCCAGCCAAGAACCTTTAAAACCGGTATCACCGGTGATGAGAACGCGCTTGCCCTTAAAGTGCGAACACCAGTCTCTCACCAGATCACCCAGGGGGCTTTCTTCTGTTCGTAAAGGGTATTGAGAAACTGGTATTCCCGGGAGGTGTCCATCGGCTGCCAGAACCCGTCATGTTTATACACCATCATCTCTCCCGCGGAGACAAGGTTGCGGAGAGGTTCCTGTTCGAATACTGTATTTCTATTTGCATCAATGTAATCAAAAATTTCCCTGCGGCAGACAAAATAACCGCCGGATATCCGGCCCACGGTTGTCTGCGGTTTTTCATTAAACTCGGTGACCTGCCCTGTGTTGTCGCACTGAAGTTCCCCGAACCTGCCCGGGGGCCGGACACCGCTCACGGTCAGGATTTTTCTATGGGACTTGTGGAATTCAATCAGCTTGGAGATATCGATATTGCCTACGCCGTCTCCATATGTGAGGAGAAAATTATCTTCATCGGCCAGATATTGTTCCACCCGCTTGATCCGAGCCCCGGTCATTGTGTCCTGACCGGTTTCTGCAAGTGTCACGTTCCAGGCATCCTGTATGGTATTGCAATGGTATTTGACGGGAATTTTTCCACTCAGATCGACAGTAAAATCGGTGGTATTGGACCGGTAGTTCATGAAAAAGTCCCGGATTACATCGCCCTTATACCCCAAACATAAGACAAACCGGTCATGGCCCCACATGCTGTAATATTTCATAATATGCCAGAGTATCGGGACATTTCCTATCGGGATCATGGGTTTTGGAATGCTGTCGGTCACGTCACGAATGCGGGTACCATACCCCCCGCATAAAATACAGACTTTCATGGTGAGGCCTCACGTGTCAAGTTTGTATATATTTCACAGTACTGTTTAATTGCCTTCTCATGCGTATAATATTCATCAAATTTTATTTTAGCCATCGTACCAAGGGACGCACGGAGACCGGGATTCTCACAAACCTGTTGAATTGCAACAGCAAGACCCCGGATGTCCCGGGGTTCTGTAAGAATTCCTGATCTCATGTGATCCAGTTGTTCCGGGATCCCCGAGATGTTGCTCGCAATAACGGCCTTCCCCAATGACATGGATTCAAGAATGGTATTGGGAAAATCTTCATCCCTTATGGAGGGCAGAATGATGCAGTCGGATGCATTGATTAGATTGAAGATATATGGCTCGTTCTGGATGAACATGACATCTCCCTCCAGATCATGTTCACGGACAAACGTCTTCAAGTGTTCTTCTTCCAGTCCGATTCCTTCGATAACACAAAACGGCATTAACCGAGGATGACTCTTTTTGATCGCTGACAAAGCTCCGAGCAGGAAGATATGACCTTTACGCTCATCGAGAACTGCTATGATGGAAAGAATTACCCTGTTACTGGGAATGTTCAGCCTTGTAATTACTTGTTCCCGCGTTTCGGTGATGATCCGTGGTGCAATACCATTGGGGATCGCCGCCATCCGCTCAACGGGAATATGGAGGGCCGCTCGTAATGCACGGCCGGCATAGGCGGAACCGGTGATAAAGACCGACACAAAATAAACTACAATCCGATCGAACAGGTAATCCAGCCATCGTTCGGGTGAACGGTAACCGACAGCGATATTATTGACAACGTAAACAATACGCTGGATTCCGCATAGCCGGGCCGCCATGACCATCGCCAGGGTACTGTAGGCTCCCGGGTAGCCGCCGTTATTAACATGCACAAGGTCAATGTTCCGGGTCCGGACGATCCTGTACAGGATGATGGTGTTGAGAATAAGGAAAACGTATTTTACCAGCAGGAGGTTGATGCCGGCCTTTACCGCTTTGCGCAGGTACGTATTACGTACCTTGTCGGCAAAGCTATAGAGGTCATAGTGATCGTAAAGTCTCAGTGGGATATGATCGATATCGCTGTGAACCCGTTTTTGGAAACCCTTTTCATACGCTGGTGTCCATCGGTAGAAAAACAGGATATTGTATGTCCTTGTAAACCGCTCGTCATTAAAAAAATTCGCAAGCATATTCTCGCACCCTGCGAAGAATGCGCAGTCAGAAAAAAAGAGAATGGTTTTCTTCACTCTTCCTGCACCCCGCAATAATAGGCAATGGTCTTTTCAATCCCGTCATGTAAGGATGTTCTGGCATGCCAGTACAGGAGATCTTCTGCCTTTTTCAGGTCAACATAATAGTCCATAACCTCAGTTTTCCGATAGGGTTTTCCCCCAAGACGGACAAGCCCGCTCTTTCCCATCATCTGCCCGACCATACCTGCAAGTTCCGAGAGTTTCACCGGTTTTCCGCTCCCGATATTGATGACCTGGCCCCGGGACCGTGGGGTCTGCGCAGCGAGCAGCAGTGCCTCCACGAGATCCCCGACATAGATAAAATCACGTGTCTGGTCTCCCGGTGTCATGCTGAAGGGTTCATTGTCCCGGAGTGCAGTAATCAATGCCGGCAGGAACATATCCGTTCCCTGACCGGGCCCATACGCGAGCGTGGGACGGATGACCACTACCGGGAGATCGTAGAGGCGCCAGAACAGTTCGCCGAGATGAGTGACACATAATTTGGAGAATGAGTAGGGCGATGCTGGAGATTCCCGCGCGGTCTCATGGAAGGGGAGGAGATTATTCCCGTACTCTTCTGCGGTGCCGAGAGTTATTATGGATTTTACAGACTTTGTATCCTTTGCAGCAGAAAAAATGTTCAGCGTACCGATAAGATTCGTCTCGAGGGCAGTATACAGTGATTCGACAGCGGGGCTCCGTTCCTTGAAGGCAGCAAGATGGATGATATATTCCGGCCTGCATGTCGTAATACAATCCCGGAGTGCCTGTTCGTCACCGATATCCAGTGCATATTGTTCAATATCAGTAGGAAATTCTCCTTGGTTCCTGCTGATTGTTGTGATGTGGGCGCTCTGCCCAGCCAGCTGATCTAGCAGATGTCTGCCGATAAATCCGCTGGCACCGGTTACGAGAACCGCCTTATCCAAAAAAAAAGTACCTGACCCAGCCATTCTGTTCACTACGTATTGTATTCCTGAATGAATTAAAAAATGTGCTCTGTAGAAAACCTCGAAACAGAATAATTGGATGAACCTGTCGAGATTGGCAAGGACGATCTTACAAGCGATCTCTTTCTTCTGAATTTGGTAAATTCTGGATTTGAGATCAGCCCCGAACCTTCGTTTTAAGACAGAGAATTTCGTTTCAACCAGGAACCGTTTCCTGTACCTTACAGCGTCGAAGTTATCAGTCATTTCTCGTCGATATTTTCCCCAGATATGTTCAGTACCTCTCCAGGATCGGGTCGGGATTATGGAGATGGCCTTGAGGGATTCTCGGATAAACCGGTGCATTTTTTCGGAGTCGTATCCCCTGTCCATGACATAGCATTCAGACTTGAGATTCTTGTGGCATTTTTTCAGGAGAGGATATGCATGTTTGGAATCATGAATACGGCTTTTTGAAATGATGAAACCGGTAATAACCTGTTGATCGATATCTACAGAAATGGAAGTTTTCATGAAATGTTTTCTGATCTTTCCGATTCTTTCAGAGTAATAATGACTGTAATATCCGCTGGTAAAACCAGCTGAATCCAGAGCTGTAATTGAGATAGTATCGTCTGGGAAATAGAATAGTTTCAGAGTACTTTTAAAAAGAATATCGAGATAAACTGGTTTAATCCGGTTCAACAATTTCTGAAGAGTGGTAAAGTGAGGGATCGTTGTAAGTCCCAACGTTTCGCGGACACGGTCCATCTCAACGAGGTCCCACATGACTGTACGATAGTCTTCCTTCCGATATTCTTTGAAGAGAAGAATAGTCAGAAGTTGGTGCTGGATATAATCTCTTCTTGAATATTTACTGGAATACAAGGCAAGATGTGATGATTGAACCAGAGAAAATGCATGTTTGATAAAACTGATAAACCGGCCAGACGATTTCTTGAGTGTCTCCTTATGGTTACTCGACATAACAAGTTAAGGAGACACCGTACCTTAGATCTTTTGGTCAATTCTAAGTCTCTTCTCCTCGTTCATAGCATTTCTACAGAGCAAAAAAATGCGATCCGGGTATATATTATAGTATTCCGCAAATCGCGGGAGCATACAGGCTCATGCCTTGAAAGTCAGTCCTAGTTACCTACCGGAGTACGTGGAATAATTTTTATATTCACAGTTTAATGGTCCTGATATAAAAGGTCAGTTCATCCAGAGGGAAGAGGTGGCTCAGGTGATGCTCGTACCATGCCGGGTAGTGATCACAGAACCCTTTCAGAGCCGAATGGAACGGATGTCGTATTCCTGAAAACAGGTTCTCATCAAAGACAATTTTTGTTGTCTCGAACATGCATTCTGAATAGTTGAACAGTACATGATGTGGGTGCCCGGGCTGGAAATATGTGAAGGATTCAACCGTGAAGAAATGCCGGTGAGTGGGATCGAGAAATGCGTACCGGGACCGGAAATAAGGTACTTTGATGATAATCAGCGCGTCGGGCTTACTGATGCGGTGGAGTTCCTCCATCACCTTGAGGGGATTCTCAAGATGTTCCAGCACATTGTCTGCATATATCTCATCAAAGGTTGAATCCTCAAATGGGTAGGGAAAAATGTTGAGATCGTGGATGATATCTGCATCAGTACGGGGATTTACATCTAGACCAACCATTCCCTCTCTCTTACGGTTCCCGCAACCCAGATCCAGTTTCTTTTTCATAAATTACATTCTCAATATGTGATACCGGGCAATTAATAGTATTCAGGGTCTGATATGATATGAGAAGACAAAACGAATACCGGCTATTCTGTCCTCAGTATCCGGGAAACAATAAATTCCCGAACACCCTATTCTGGATGGATTTAATGCAACAAATATCTGTCAGGAGCGATGTATATTAAAAAAATAATTTTTCTCGAAGATTCCGATTGTATTTCATCAGTTATCAAAGATTTTTCCATAAGTACTGACAATGTCACATTTGTATCTTTGAATCCTTGTGCCACATACGCCTTCGAACACGCAGGCCTCCGCTATCGCACAATACTTGATTATTGTAAAAATCACCCGGAATATTCCGAAGAATGTGAACGGCAGGGGTTAGAGAATTTTAGAAGAATCGAACGTATTGCTACGATTCTTGAAGAGGATCTTCAGTATATCTGTACGCTCACTACAGTCAATCCAATTTTCAGTTCAATCTATAATCTGAAGTTTTTACTCGATGGATTATGGACAATTATCCTGAAACTGAAGATAATTATTGAGCGCGAAAAACCTGATGTAATCTATCTGTATACTTCAAAACCTGCCGAAGTCCATAGGAAACGATTTGCATTTTCCAACAGTGAATCAGTGTACTCCGAGGTATTGCTCATGGACGGGTGGCCAATTCCGGTAGAGGTGATCCGATCCACCGCATCATGTCCCGCACACCAAGATATTCTTGACAACCCTCCTCGGAAAAATACCATCGCCCGATGGTTGCAACGCCATGATCTCCTGTTCAATCTGGGAATCATATTCAAAAGAGAAGGACTTGTCGCAACGGGAGACACATTTGTCAAATCGTTGAGCCTTTCCCATAAAAAACCCATTTTGATCTATAACAGTGGATATAACTGGGACGATTCTCTTGATGAGTTGTATCAGCAGGGAATGTATCCGGTATACCGTATCACCGATGAATCTGTTGATGAAGCCTATATAGAGACCCCCGGATATTACAACCAGATTATTGAGATGTGTGGTTCCCATCAACAGCTACGTGAATTCGATGATATCTTGGGAGTCGATGTCTCGAAATTTTTCTTTCACCGGTTTGCACAAATTGTTGAAACATCAATTAAAGAATCCATTTTGTCCTACCGGTTTGCCCGGGACCTGATACAGAAGAAAAAAATACAGTGTCTCCTTCTCTCAACACGGGAACGTGCAATGAGCTATGCAATTATCCAAGCTGCCCGAGATTCAGGAATCCCGGTTGTATCGTGGCAGCATGGTGGCGGGGGATATACAGTCTGGCCGATGATTCCATATATTGAATTTTATGGATCTGACGTCCATTTCGTTTTTTCAGAAAAGGTCGCCCGAAACTATCTAGAATCATCAGAAAAAGTGGGTCTCTCAAAGACACCGGTATTTTTCCCCGTAGGCTCAAGTTCACTGGATAACTTTCATAAAAAAACAATGTCCGCTTCTCAAAAAGAAAAATCGCCGGGTATGAGAAAAAGCATTGTGTACGTAACGACGCACTATGAAAAAAATTTTATATTTATCTCCCATCCGTTTAATCCCATAGCGATTGATGATCATCTCTGGGATCTCCAGAAGCGAATACTCAATCTTGCAAAAGCAACTCCGGAACACGATTTTATAATAAAATTACATTCTGCCCATACAGATAAAGAACCGTTGAAAAGTTATATCAATGATAAGAATATTAATAACGTCCAGATTATCTCTTCAGAAAAATCAATTCCTGAAATTATTTTCGAGGCAGATATCATCGTCATCGATCATATCACGACCGGCATTCTTCAGATTTTGACATCCAATCTCCCGATATTTGTTTATAACGGGATCTCATGTATCGATAAAGAAGCCATCGCATCCCTCAAAAAACGCACTTATGTATACAATGATATTGACACATTGATCACGGATCTTCTGAGGTATATCCCTGATTGTAACATACTCGATCCATCTGTGAATCATTCAGATACGGATTTCATCTTGAAATACGGCACGGATATATGCCGCCACAACAGCGCTGAGAAAGCTGTTAAAAAGGTCGAAGAACTCATAGTTGATGCAATACAAAAGCGATGACCCAACTGCAGTAATAATCTCTCGCTAGAATTTATTAAACGGAGAACGTATGAATTTTAAGGAGATCAGACTTTTATATAAATATATCCTGCCATACCGGCCAAAAGTTATTCTCATTGCGGTTCTGGCAGTTTTTTGTGCCTTTTTTGAAGCGGTAAATATCAGTGCTCTTGTGCCGTTGCTCCAGATGATGGAGAGCCAGGACAATCCCGGCGGGACATTATGGTTAATCCTCCAGTCGTTCTTTTCTTATATTGGTATTCCCCTGACGTTTACCAGCCTTCTCGTATTGATGTCGGCACTTTTCGTATGTGGCCAGTGTCTTACCTATATCAAAAAGAAACTGCAGACAGAAGTAAGGTTTCGGTTCAATGCAGATCTTATGAGTATGGTGTTTGGAAGCACCCTGTGTGCCGATCTGAATTATCATCATTCCCACCGGGGCGGGGCGATTATTGATGTGATAAACAGAGAATCCGACCAAGCCTCAACATCAATTTTCGTAATTTCGGAGATCTTCTCCTATATACTCCTCATAGTAGTGTACTGCGCCCTCCTTCTGTATATCTCAGTTACCATGACTGCGATATGCATAGTTATCGCCATCTCTTGTTTTGTCATGCTCAATTTTTTAATCGTGCGTTCAAAAAAGATCGGAATTGTTATCGTCGATATTATATCAGATATAAACCAGTTCCTTCATGAGCGGATCAATCTCCTGAAGTTAATCAAGACCGTCTCCATGGAAACGCAAGAGCAGAAAAAATTTCAGGAAATCTCAGAATCCTATTCATTGCAGAATTATTTCTTTATGATGAACGGCGTTAAAATCGAGATCCTGTTCCAGATAGTGATCTTTATCCTTGCAATATCTGTTCTATATGTATCTATATCAATCCTTAATATGCCGCTTGCATTACTCCTGATATTCCTCTTTATACTCGTACGTCTTACCGATCCGTTACGAAGCCTGAATTCGCAACGACATCTCATTACCGGTGAACTTGCGAGCCTTGAAAAAATAGATGAGATCATAACGCAGTTAAAAAAATCTGTTACTATTAAAAATGGACAACTCCCCTTCAGTCGGTTCCTCAACCAGATATCGCTAAACCATATATGTTTTTCCTATGTTCCCGACAGTCCGGTTATAACTGATCTCTCTTTTGAAGTGAAAAAGAACGAGATGTTAGCACTAATCGGGGCATCAGGGAGCGGGAAGTCCACGCTGGCAGATCTGATCATCAGGATTATGGATCCTGTTTCGGGAGAGATCCTAATTGACGGCATTAATCTCAAGCAATTTGATCTCAGGAGTTATCACAGTAAAATTGGGGTTGTCAGCCAGGAAAGTTATATATTCCGCGACACGATTGCAAATAACATTTATTACGGTAGTGAATCGGCGTCAATTGACATGGCGGTTGAAGCAGCAAAGCTTGCAAATGCCCATGATTTTATCATGAATCTACCTGAAGGATATCACACAACCGTCGGGGAGAATGGAGTAACGTTATCCGGCGGTGAAAAACAACGGATATCCCTTGCACGGGCCCTGTATAAAAATCCGGAGATCCTGATCCTTGATGAAGCAACCAGTGCTCTCGATTCAGAATCGGAGAAAGTCATTCTGGAGGCCATAGGAAAAATCAAGAACCAGTACACGATCATCGCGATCGCCCACCGACTCTCGACTATCGAAAATGCAGACAGGATCATCGCACTTGAAAACGGGAGAATTGTTGAATCCGGCACGCATGAATGCCTTATGCGGAAAAAAGGATTATACTGGAAATATTATTCGATGCAACATGACGGCACATCGGTGTGATTTATGGTAACATTGGGTAACCACAAAAACCGTTGGGAATCCCCAGCTTCACTGACACAATACTCTCAAGATTAAAAAGAATCTCATATCATGACCCTTAAGAATAAGATCCTCATCATTGAACAATTGAATTTTTTTACCATCATTTTTTTCTGTGTTCTACTGAAGAGAAGGTATCGCGATACAAGGTATGTTCATACCAGTCGCCTGTTCGACGTTCTCTATGGAAAACTACACATAATCCGCTCATGGTCTGACAACCATTTCTCCCGATTGAATTTCAATGATTTTCCGGGATCCTACTGCGACATTAAAAAGGAGACCGGTCTGTATGCAAACGATGCCCTCTTCGAAAAATACCATCTGAATGTGTACGTACATTCTGCACTGGGTTTTTGTGCAGATACACGGTATTCACTTGCCATTAAAAAAGAACTCTATAACCGGTATACCCAGAACCGGGTGAAAACGTTCATTTTTCTAAAAAAAATTGAGGGCATGTACGATCAGATAATATTTTTACCCGTCGATCGAGAGGATTTCAATGTTCTTCTTTCAAAACAAAGCAGACTGAACCGAGCTCCCGAAATCCCGTATTTATATTCCCTTATTCTCGCGATATCAAACGGTATAAAAATACTTGGCTCGCTTGTGGCATTCCCCCTCTTGTTGTGTATGCTGGCCGGCTCATTTCTACGAAAGGGCGTAACGTTTCGGCCAATTATTAAGAAGACATACACCTACGCAATGGATTGTTATAGTTACGGAATCGACTGGAACCGGCCGTATCATGAGTTTTTTATCTACAACAAATCTGACTTTCACCCCACAAAAATACTGCACGTTTTCAGAAGTCCGCTAACCGATCCGCTAACTGAAAACCTATTTTTACGATACCATTACCCATCTGCAGTCTGGAACAGAGTGAAAATACCTGCCCGTTTTTTCCGATCACGCATCATGGCAGATATGATCCTGAAACAAGCAGCACAATTCTGCATCGACCTTGTGGGCAACAACAAAACCCCCCTCCTCCTCATGCCATGTCTTGCCACAATTAAAATGACCGTAGAGTCTGAAATTTTTTATGCTCACTACCAGATCAAAGTATTTATTTCGCGGGATGAATTCTCCCCGCTTCATATTGTCCGTACACTTGTTGCATGGAAAAACAAGTCTCATTCTATCGGCTTCATGCACGGAGATTACACAATACCTGGCACGGAAACCTCCGTATATCTCTTGTTCGATAGGTACGGGATATATGGGACATTCTACCGGGATTTCAACCACATGGGACTTGTATCAGCCCCCCCGGAAATTATCGGGGCGGGCATCTATGGTCTTGACAAGACATACTCCCTTGCTCGGAAGAATTATATTCCTCAAGCTTACCGGGAGATCAAAAAGACCCATAAGATTATATTAATCGTGGGAACGTACAGCGGGAATGAGACTGATTCCTGTTTTACCCGGAGCCTGCTGAAAAGGTATTATACTGAAGTACTGAATGCCACGGATGAATTTTCGGATTATTACCGGATTATAAAGCCTGCCAGCGATGAGTTATCCGATGATGAGTTGAATGATATAGTCAAGGGTCACAACAACGTCATTATCGATCACAAACTCTGGATCTACAAACTCCTACTTGTCTCGGATCTGACTTTGGTGATCGGATCCACAACAGTTGGTCTTGAATCCCTGATAACTGGAAAACGAGTTCTTTATTATGATGTTTACCATTACCCGGAGAATGTGTACAAACCATACTCAGACCTCCTTGTGGCCTCCGATTACCCAACGTTTTACAGGAATATCCGGTCTGTTATCGTTGAGGGTCGCTACCTTGACAAAACGATTCTGGATTTAATCCGGGAGCGTCACGGGTACCGGTTCGACGGTCACGTTGTCGAACGATTCCGTACTATGTGTCGGTCTCTTATCCCTAATTGTAAGTGACAAAGAAACACGCTGACATGATACAGATGTCGGACATTTCCCTCCATGCAATTGGGGGGGCGCGGAGGGTATAGTTTAACATATTCTAGATTTGAAAATGATTTGATGCGGTAATGTTTCCCCTCCGCTTCAGGAAATCCGGCCATCTTTCTGAATGATCAGGTTCACGAGTTCTCGGAACGCACCCCTGCCCCCAATGTTCCGACAGATATACCGCGCACTCTTTTTCACCAACTCCTCAGCATCAGCAGGGCAGCAGGAGAATCCCACCAATTCAAGTAGAGAGAGATCATTAATGTCATCCCCTATGAAGGCGACATTGTTTGGGCTGATATCATATTTTTCCATGATCTCAAGACCCTTTGATCGCTTGTCTATGATTCCAATATGGACTTCCTCAACGCGCAGTTTTAATGCCCTACTTATTACGATATTACTATTCTCTTTCGTTATTATAACCGGGATAATGTTATTTTTCCGCAGGAGTTCAAATCCCATGCCATCCCTTGCATGGAAACATTTGAGATACTCCCCATTTTCCGCGTAATACATCGATCCGTCAGTAAGGACACCATCGACATCGGTGATGACCATCCTGATCCGGTCACTCAAGAGATCACTATCCCTAGCCTTTTCAGCTCCTCCGGTCTTCTCGTTCTTACTCATTTAAAGACCCCGTTTGATTTACGTGACTTTATCGTAATGGCGGGCACCCCGAAATGACAAATCTCCCTTGAAATAGAGATTTGAAAAGGTCTGGACCAGTTGTTCTGCCTCTTTTTTATCCCCGTTCGTCTTTTCAAAATGATCGTATATCAGTTCCTTGTTCGCTTCAAATAGGAGTTTGTAGAATTGTGCTTCTGGAATATCCGTGAAGTTCACAACCAGTAGATCGATATTTTTGAATTTGCTGAAAAAATCTTCCGGGCCTTCAAGTAGGTGCCGGTTGATCGCCTCATAATACAGGTCGCAACCGGGATATGGGGTCGGGGGCTTGATTGTCCGCATCTGCGAATAGACGTTGTATTCTTTAATAAGCTGGACATCATCCTTGAGAGACTGCTCTGTATCTCCAATATTTCCCCACAGGATGTTGAGTCCATATGCAATATTGTATTTTCGTGCGACTTTCGCCGCATCGGTATTCTGTTTTACCGTGGTTCGTTTATTCATGAGATCCAGAACTTTCTGATCAGCCGACTCCATACCAAAATTAACAAATGTACATCCGGAATTCTTGAGGCATTGAGCAATCTCATCATCGAATATGTCAACCCGTGCCTGACACTCGTATTTGATCTTAAGATCATTGGCTGCAAGAGCGTCACTGAATTCAAAAAGGCGTTTTTTCGAGAAGAGGAACAGTTCGTCATTCATGGCAAAAAATGTGACCCCGTATTGCTCATTCAGGATCCTAATTTCATCGATCACATTGGGAATACTCCGGAACCGGATCCCTTTCTCCAATCGGTAACAGAAATTGCAGCGGTTCGTGCATCCGCGGCTTGTGATGATGGGGAGGGATCTCTCATCAGGAGCCATGCCAAAAAATTTCAGGCATGAGGTGTACTCATCCATAGGAAAGATCGACCAGGCAGGGAATGGAATCGTATCCAGTTTCCGGATGGGTTTTCTCCGCACATTGATACGGATCTCCCCATTAATATTGTAGGCAATCCCCGGAATTTTTGTAATATCCCCATCGTTGACTTTACAGGAAACGAGGTCCACGAGGGTCTCTTCACCTTCGCCGATGACAACAATATCTGCATTTGTGGTCTTCAGAACATATTCCGGGATCGCAGAAGGGCCATGACCCCCGAGTACGAACCACGCATTCTTTTTATGGGCATTGATTACGTTACAGAGATCAATAACTGTCTCCTTGAATCGTGCAGCAAGAAAACCCAACCCAATGATATCGTAATTTCCGCATTTCAGGTACTCAGCCAGCTCCTCGTTCGTGTAGTGAAAAATATCCTGACAATAGACACTGACTTCGTACCCTTCAGATTTCAGGCATGCAGCCAGATATCCGATTCCGGATGGAAAATAATTATCATTCTGGTAGACATCGTGAATAATAAACAGTACTTTCCCTTTCAAATTTCATCTCTCCCTGTACCGTTCATCACGGCCGGTCATGTCGGATGGGTGCAATATACCATTGGTAGTTTGGATTAGCGCAATTAAACATTTTTCTCCACAAGATCTCGGAAAAACAGGGTCCACTTAAAGCACATAGAGTAACACATCACCTTCAAGAGGTGTTGTCTTTCAGTTTTACCGTTCCGTATAAACTGTCGTAACGTTGCTTGTATTTTTCCTGCATCTTCTCATTGATCCGGGCAATTTCCGGGTGATTTTTAAGCAACCTGATGATCTCCTTCAGGGAGAAAAAACTACCTTCAGTGTACAGGTGATTAAAGACCTCTTTAAAAAATTCATAATCTTCCTGATAGTCCAGCGTCATCCGCATGTCGGGTTGGTGTAAATCCGAATCATCTACCTGAATATTTTTTACCCTGAAGAGTCCTGTTTTTGTAAAATACCGTTCTTGCCCCTGGGTATCATCATCGTCCTTGATTGTGCAGATCTTCCGCAAGGCTGCAACATTTATCCCGGTCGGAGTGGCGCCAAACGGTAGCCCTTTACAGGTGATGTAGTCGTACTTCCCTGTTACCAGTTCTCGGGCAATGACATCGATATAGTCCGGGTCACAGAAGACATCGTCCGCCTCGGCACTGATGAAATATTTGGCATTGAAGTGGTCTGCAGCATCCAGCCACCTCTGGAGGATGTCTGAGGGATGGCCCCGAAAGATCTCAACTCCAGAGTGCCGGGCAATCTCCATAAAGACATCATCTTCGGGAAGATCTGTAGTACAGATGACAAATAATCCCGGCATCTGGGCGTGTTTGATCCGTGCAATCATTTGTTCGATAATCGGCTTGCCGCAGACTGGCAGCAGATGTTTACCAGGCAGGCGTGTCGAACCAATACGGGCAGTGACAAAGACCGGGACGTAATTCCCGGACATGTGTTTGTAATTACTCATTGGTGTTTTCTCCATATTTTATGTGGGATGTGGATACTCATCCATCCTTGAAGTGATCATTCCCAATAATAATGGCAGGGGATTATGACCGCATATACACCTTATCTTGGATTCCAGATATTCCTTGGGGGCCTTAAGAGATGTTGTGTCCGGGTATCTTCGAATTACACTATCAATTCCCGGGTGTCATCGGCAAGAAATGATATTATAACCAATACTTCACATAATGTAATGGTGGTACGTAATATGAATATCGATTTTGAACATCTGGACAAACCCTATTTTATCGGGGAAATCGGTATCAATCATAATGGGAATATACAGATAGCTAAGAAACTGATGGATGCAGTCTTTGCCTGTAACTGGAACTGTGTGAAATTCCAAAAGAGGAATCCCGATGTCTGCGTCCCGGAAAAACAGAAAAGTGTCATCCGTGATACTCCGTGGGGTAAAATGACTTATCTGGAGTATAAGTATAAGATCGAATTCGGAAAGAACGAATACGATTATATCAATACCTATTGCCGGGAAAAACCCCTTGACTGGACTGCGTCTATCTGGGATTTGGACAGCCTTCACTTCCTCTTGGATTATCACGTACCCTTCATCAAGATTCCCTCTGCACTTTTAACGAATCTGGATCTGATACAGGAAGCCGCCCGGACAGACATTCCCCTTATTGTTTCCACGGGAATGTCCACGTTTGAGGAGATCGATCCAGCTGTGAAGATCATCACCAAGTATGGCACGAAACCGGTCCTGATGCACACAAACTCCAGTTATCCTACGCCTAGTGACGAATTAAACCTGAATCTTATCCCTGTTCTTAAGAAGAGATATGATTGTGTGATCGGATATTCCGGCCATGAGTTTGATTTGGAGCCCACGGTTATTGCTGTTGCTCTGGGAGCCCAGGTGATCGAACGGCACATTACCCTATCACATAATCTGTGGGGAACGGATCAGAAATCAAGTTTGGAAGTACATGCAATGGACCTCCTTAAAAAGCGGGCAAATGATGTTCGGATTATGATGGGTTCTTCGGAAAAAATTGTGACTCCCAGTGAAGTGCCGATCCGTGAAAAATTACGGAATCAATAATCCGGTTAAATGATTGTTATTGGTATTTGTAGTTGTAGTTGTTGTAATAATATATATTGACTATCTTTGTTCATGTTATGTGGGGGTGTGGAGTTTAATCATTGTATAAATAAGGGAAAAATACGACCCTCAAAAATTCCCCCTATGAGATGTTACTGATTTATAGATTAACAAAGTAATTTAAAAAAATTGTTTAGCAATATTCGCCGATGAGGTGCATATCGCACTGGTCTGTACATTTGAGACCCGGTTTTTTGTTAAAATGATCCCAGCGGAATTGCCGGTATTTTTCCCCATTCCAGATATCAGATAGTGATTCTTCCAAGGCATTTCCAAGGACGATCTCGTTATTGAAATCTTCCATACACATGGCCGCTGCACCATCGGATTTGATGGTCATCGACATCCAAGGATGCTTACAGATCTCAGACCAGTGGATTGCTGCTGTGCCATGGAAGTCCTTCCGGTACCATTGCTGATCTTCACTTTTTAGGTAGATGTAGACCTCTTTTCCTGCAAAGGCTTCCTGCAGCTTACGGAAGTCTTCCATCTGGTCTTCCCTATTAAGATTCAGCATTGTGATGATAATCACTGTTTTGTATCCCTGTTCTTTCTTGAGGGCCAGCAGTTCGAGGATTTTCTTGTAGGAATCTGAAAAGTTCGATGCTGTTCCCCGGATTTTCTTGTGAGTTGTATCAGATACGCTCTCAAGTGAGTATTTGATATAATCAAGATTGCTCTCAAACATCTTCCGGGTAGCAGTTATATCGATATTTGCTGGATTGCAGCTGAAGTAGGAGAGAAAACCATTCTCGTGCAACAATCGTACATAGTCGGCCATATTCTTATCCAGGAGGGGATCTCCATACCCGTGCAGCTGGATCACTTTCGGGATAATGTAGAGGAAGAAATGATTCTCGCTCATGTCGGTACTGGAGATGCCGTATTCTGTTTTACAGAATGTTTCCCACGCTGACCATTCCTGTGTGGAAAAGGGTTTTAGTTGATTAGTTATCTGCTCAAATGTCTCTTTTTTGAGGGTTTTTACCGGCCTTGTCATCATCGTTGTACGGGGACACATCTCGCATCGCATGTTGCAAGCATTGGTAGTTTCAATGTTGTACACAACGGGCACTTTGCTGCGGAAGTCCTCGAACTTCACAAACAATTCATCACGAGAAAAGTTTTCCCCTTCATTAATCCTCTTCTGGATTGCACGGGCTTGCATATAAAAATGAATATCGAACATTTTCCCATTACCTCGATGCAAACATCTCAATGACCCCGGCAAGGATCTCCGCTTTCTTTTTTGCAAGCTTTAGGTCGCGGTAATTAGTTTTAAATTGCATCAGAAGGGGCTGGATTTGCTCAGCAACCGGACACAACCCGGCAGAATAGTGAATATCCTTGTAAACCCATGGGCAGCGATCCACGAATTTCCGTTCTGCAATCATCGGCTCCAGATACGGAACCGCCCACGCACCGTAAATCCCATCCCCCCCCACATCGATGTAGGCCTTCCGGAACGTTTCCCACGTAACACCGATCTTCTCGAATCCCTTATAAACAACTCCCAGCGTGTAATATGAGTTTGTGTATCCCTTTGGGGTTTTCTGCGGGATTAGGTAATCGCATTGCTTCATGACATCCATGAAGATGTGGGCCGAATCGATCCTTAGCTGAACCAGTTCGTCGATGCGCTCCAGTTGGGCCATCGCGATTGCTGCATTGAATTCTGACAACCGGTAATTCCATCCTAATACATCGTGCCGTTTATAGTTCGGATTCTGGAAGAGGTCCTGATTGAGCCGAACCCGCCCCTCACTTGCTTTCAGGTTCTTGAACCCGTGTCCCCCGATCTTACGGGCAGATTCTGCGTACTCCTCATTGTTGGTGATCAGGATGCCCCCCTCACCGCAGGAAAGATGCTTTGTATTCTCAAAACTGTAACTGGCCATATCCCCGATAGTTCCGGTCATCTTCCCTTTATACGTACTTAAAAAACACTGGGCATTGTCCTCGATCACAGCCAGATTGTATTTTTTTGCGAGTTTAAGGATCGGATCGTAGTCAGGTGGAAGACCGTATAGGGAAACGGGAATAATTGCCTTTGTCTTATCGGTGATCTTCTTTTCAATATCCCTAGGATCGATGGTATAGGTATCAGCATTGATATCTGCATAAACGGGAATGGCATTGGCATGGATCGTTGCCGTGCTGTCCATAATGACCGTGATCGCGGGGGATATCACTTCATCACCGGGGCCTACTCCCACGGCCTCAAGTGCCGCATGCAGGGTAGAAGTGCCGGAGTTCATGGCAACAGCATATCGTACTCCCATCTTTTGTGCAAATGCCCCTTCGAGCACCTGATTCCAGTTCCCGGTTGTGGCCGACCAGTTCTCTGAATTCAGTACCTTCTCGACATATTGTAATTCGTTTCCCACGTATTTCGAGGGATTGTCATTTATTTTCGTTATCATCACTTCGCCCAACTGTTGTATTTCTTACAAATAGTTAGCTTTTATTCTTTTTATTAATCTGCATTTTCCACAATCATGTGCGAAATCCATACTGTTTTCAAGGGTATAAATACATGAATGCCTGTCGATTATTTGTAGATGGATGACCGAATGCTGATGGGGACATATGATCGAGATGCCGGATGTAGCAAAATCGTTTGAGTATGAGAATAATTTTTACCTGACTTGTAATGTAACCCGAATCGGTAAAATACTCGCACAATATGAACTCTACAAAATGACGATCAACCTTCCTGGGGCAGTTGTCGAATGTGGCGTGTTTAAAGGGGCGTCCTTCTCTCTATTCTCAACGTTCCGCGAACTGCTAGAGCATTCCTGTTCAAAGAAGATGATTGGATTTGATACATTCAGCAGGTTTCCCGATTCAGATTTCCCGGCAGATCGGAAATTTCGGGAGATTTTTACCGGGGTCGCTGGGGACCAGAGCATCTCCCGAGTCCAGATGCTGGAGACACTTAGGTATAAGGGTTTGGATCGCAACATTGAACTGGTTGAAGGCGATATTACAGAAACGGTGCCTGTATATGTACAGAAACACCCAGAACTGAAAATATCTCTGTTGAACCTTGATACAGATCTTTACCAACCCGCGGTCACAATTCTTGAATACCTGTATCCCCATATCGTTACGGGAGGGATCCTAATTCTCGATGATTATGGTGTTGTTCCTGGCGAGACCCGGGCTGTGGATGCTTTTTTCAAAGGCACTGACATCATCATCAAGAAATTCCCGTTCCGGGCTAGTCCGTGTTACGTTATAAAGGTAGATCAATAATTCCGTTTTTTTATCTCATGATGTCTGGCAATTTCAACATTTCTAGTCTGGATATAAAAATAAACGTGTTCGGGTTTCCGATCCCTTACCAGATTACTTCGTATCCTCGGGTGATGCAACTGCATAGATCGTGTCGCAGAGAAACTGTTCTTTTAAGCATCGCTCATAATCGGTAAGTAACGGAGCGGAAAAGATCGCATTGTAGTATCCCTGACCTCCGGGTTTGCCGTACTGCATCCAATACATGTGGTTTGACAAGTCATATCTCTGCAACGGATAAATTATTGCCCGGTACCCAGCTCTGTCCAGCACGTTCTGCAGGGATTCTTTCGAGAAGTAATACTTGTGAGCGATCTCCCAGTAAAAATCGAGATGGTTCTTGATCTTATATGTCGAGACAAGAATGTCGTTGACGTTTGGGACTTCAAGAATCAGTTTTCCCGATGATGAAAGTTTGTTTTTTATATCCTTGAGGAATTGAATGGGGTCTTCAACATGTTCGAGAACATGAAACATGAAGATAAGATCGCAGGAGTTATCCGGTACATCATCAAGTGATGCTTTAACATCCAGTCCCCTGCTGCGAGCATAACGTACAAAATCCGTGGTCAGTTCCACGCCCATGACGGATTTGACATGTTTCTGTACTGAAAATAGGAAATAGCCGGATGCACACCCGATCTCAAGAACCCGGGTGTTTTTGGTATAATGAGACCTGAACCGGGAAACCCGTTCTTTTGCTTCTGGGAGACTTGATTCCCAGAGTTTTTCTGCTTCTTGGTTATCGTACGTGGACCGGTACGTCTTCTCATAAAAAGATTTCTCAGCTTCTGGTGTCATGCGCGGGTATAGGAATACAAAACCACAGTGATCACACCGGAACGGTCGGGATGATAAGCCGTATCGTATAGCATCATGGATCTGTTTGCAATGCCTGCTACCGCACAAGTAACAGGAAGGTTCCTGAAGATTTGCAGTCAAGAAAGCACCTGTTCCTAATGAGAGCGCCCTCTAATTATTCTTCTCCCAAGGGATATAGATAAAGGGGGCTAATACTAAAAAAATATATCATATAAACAGGCTATTAAATTTGTTGGAAGGACTCTAATATTGAATAAAAAATTTGCTCTACAGAGCATGATTTTCAAAAACTTTCTTAAACGACACTGAGCAATTAGATATAATTTTCTGCTACAATGATTCAGAGAGATTTAAGCCTCAGCCGTGATTTGAACACGGGACCTGCTGATTACAAGTCAGCCGCTCTGCCAACTAAGCCACTGAGGCGCCATACTAGTTTGACATTCGATAGTAAAAAAGATGGTGCCGAAGGGCTGTCAACGCCATCAGGCTTGTTACTGATCCAGGTGCACTCATCATCCCGTGGAAGGGAACATGGTAAAAAAACCAATCCCTTATACGCCCCGGCAATAACCTATCAGTACAGATGGCCCAACTGACCGTGGATATTGGCGGAAGCCCCGGCATCAACTGCCGCGGGTACTGCGAATACTGCTATTTCAAGAAAGTCAGGGGCACAACCCCGCTCGGGTGCCGGTACTGCCTGCCGTTCAAGAAGGGCTGCGATTACTGCACCCGTGGTGTGAAGGAGGAGTACAGCGGGTTCAAGGACCTGCGCACCATCGCGGACGAAACCCTTGCGTCGCTCCAGTCCAAGCAGGGCGAGATCGAACGGATCACGATCAGCGGCGGTGGTGATCCGAGTTGTTATCCTCAGTTTACCGAGCTTATCGAGCTGCTCGGCAGTACCGAAGCTCCGCTCCATATCGGGTACACGAGCGGGAAGGGCTGGGACGACCCCGCGATTGCCGACCTGCTGATAGATAACGGCCTCACCGAGATCTCTTTCACGGTATTCTCGGTTGATCCAAACCTCCGGAAGAAATTCATGCATGACCCGAGTCCCGAAGCCTCGCTTGCGATTCTCGAACGTCTCTGCGGAACTGTGGATGTGTACGCGGCAACGGTTGTCCTGCCAGGTGTAAACGATGGGAAAGTGCTTGAGGAGACCTGTCGCTGGCTCCAGGAAAAAGGTGCAAAAGGCCTGATCCTGATGCGGTTTGCCAACAATACTGATCAGGGTCTCATTCTCGGTAACGGACCGGTCATGGGGAAGCAGAAAACCCAGAGCGTGGAATCGTTCCGTGACATGATAACAGATCTCCGGAAAAAGGTCACGATGAAAATATCCGGCACACCTCTCTGGGACCCGGAGATCGGCTCGCCGTTTGCGCTCCGCTATGAGCCGGCGCTGCTGGCAAAACTCCCGCGGGTCACGAAACGAGCGAGCGTTGTCAGTGGAAGTATTGCAACTCCGTTCATCGATACAATCCTTTCCGCATGCGGCTCAACGGTTCCGGTTGTTCCGGTGGCAAAAGAGATCGCCTGCCTCATCACAGCGGATGATCTGAAGCAGATCGATCTCCAGATCCTCGAACCGGTTGTCATCATCCCCGGGCGGGCATTTGTCCATGATGCAGAAGCAGAAGAGATCCTCTCGCATGACGGGATCGTGCGTACCGTACTTCGCGGCCCCGAGATGCTGACCGCCGATGCCGAGACCAGCATGGGCATGACCCGCGAACAGGTGCTGGAGATGGAGATGAATGGTTTTGCCGAACTGATCCGGTTGATCAACCAGTACGGCACCTGATTTCATACAATCGATCTTTTCAAACCCGAACACTCCAGGGAGAATACTTTTTTCATTTGAGAGACAGGTTGCATGTCGGTGGATCTGTCATAGAAAAAATGGAGAACGTATGTTGGTATAGAGAGAAAACAGAATCCTCAGAGTGAGGCACCCGGGGCCAAAATGACTCGCGATTGACTTACGAACCATACTTATTGTGTCGTATTCGCGATTTCCTCTGTCTTAATTTTTAAACGGGGGTGATTCTACGCTCTGATGGGCGATTATGTCCTGTTTTGCTTCCGGAATTCTGCTCTAATGAGCGCTTTTGGATAGGAGAAAACTACCCTGAAGGTAGTATGAGATTGATGTGCTGGAAAACAGTAATGGAGAGCTGACCTGAAAGAGGGGGAAGAGGATGTCCTCAACTGAATGCCCGAGAGGGGATTCTGCGATTGTCGATCTCGATCCGCTTAGTGTGAGGACACGGGTGAGTGAAAAATAATGTATCCCTGACACTATTATTCCTGGAAGCGCGAAGTTTTCTGACTGGGGCTCATGACACAAACGGGATTGATACTTCTTCGTGTTGTTCAGGAGTTTACTGGAGAAAAGATCTTTTCTTTCCGTCCCCGATTATTTTTTTAAGAGAAAAAACGGTGAAAAGGTTCTGAGGTAAAACCAAAAAAATGTGAAAAGAAAAGAAGTGAAAGGAAAAGAATGCTGCGAGAGGGTTACGATCCCCCGATCTCCAGATCTCTCAAAGCCTGAACAGTGAAAGAGTTCAACAAACCCTATGAGTCTGGCGCCCTAACCAGCTAGGCCACCGCAGCACAAAAGTGCATAATAAAAACGCCGTAAAAATAGTTAAAGGTTCTCATAACGTGACAGATAATCCGTCACGATTTTTTCTGCTGAATATACGTGTTGACCGCTGCAGTGATCGCGGCAACTTTTTTGCCCTGGTCAAAGGACCCGGCCAGCGTCTGCATGCGGGTCTCCTCGTCCCGCTTGTACCGCTCAAGGGTTTTTAAGATGTGCTCCTCCTGCAGGAAGTGCGTGTGCGTGTTTCCTTCGATGAACTGCTGGTTGTTCATGATTGCATAATGGAGCGGGAGGGTTGTCTTTATCCCGAGCACGATATACTCGGAGATTGCCCGGCGCATCCGCTGGATTGCATCGTGACGGGTACTGTCCCATGCACAGAGTTTTGCGATCATGGAATCGTAGTTGGGAGGGATGGTATATCCCATGTGAATTCCGGAATCGACCCGGATGCCCGGGCCGCCCGGAGACCGGTACCGGACAATCTTTCCTGGATCTGCCATGAAATTGTTGAGCGGGTCTTCGGCATTGATGCGGCACTCGATTGCATGGCCCCGGATGGAGAGGTCTTTCTGTTCAAAGGAGAGCGATTCGCCTGCGGCAATAGCGATCTGCTGCTTGACGAGATCAACGCCCGTGATAAACTCCGTGATGGTATGCTCGACCTGGAGCCGGGTGTTCATCTCCATGAAATAGTAATTTCCCTGGCTGTAGAGGAATTCAACGGAACCGGCATTGGTGTAATCAGAGGCTTCGGCCACCTTGAGTGCTGATGCAGACATCCGCTCTCTGAGTTCTTCCGTCATGATGGGGGAAGGGGCCTCTTCGATAAGTTTCTGGTGCCGGCGCTGGATGGAACATTCGCGGTCGAAAAGATGGACAGCGTTTTTATGCTCATCTACGAGCACCTGAAACTCGATATGGCGGGGTTTGATAAGGTACTTCTCAATAAAGACCGTTGCATCTCCAAAAGCCGACTTCGCGATCCGCTGGCTGCCGGAGATCGCCTCTTCCAGTGACTTCTCGTCATTGACGATCTGCATGCCGATACCGCCCCCTCCGGCGCTGGCCTTGACAATGACGGGATACCCGATGTCGGCAGCAATCTTCTTTGCCACCTCAATATCGGTGATACCCCCATCAGTCCCGGGAAGGACAGGAACACCGGCGTCTTTCATCATCTGCTTGCTGCCGATTTTTGAGCCCATCGCTTTGATGCTCTTCCACCGGGGGCCGACAAACGTGACGCCCTCATCCAGGCAGAGTTTGGCAAAACGATAGTTCTCAGCAAGGAACCCATATCCCGGATGGACTGCCTCGGCACCGCATTTCTTCGCGATGTCGATGATCCGTTCCATGTTGAGGTAACTCTTGGAAGGGTGGGCTTCTCCAACATGGAACGCTTCGTCGGCATATCGTACATGGAGCGCGTTCTTGTCGGCATCCGAGAAGATTGCCACCGTGTCAATGTCCAGCTCGCGGCATGCACGCATCACGCGGATGGCGATCTCGCCACGGTTGGCGATTAAGAGTTTCTCGAAAAATTTCATTGGACCACCAGCAGGACGTCGCCGTTCTGGACGACATCGCCGGCATCGACAAAGATCTCGGTGACCTTGCCGTCAACCGGGCTGTGGATCGGGTTCTCCATCTTCATTGCTTCGAGAATTACGAGGGTGTCGCCTTTCTTAACGGCCGAGCCCCTGCTGACGGGGACTTTGAGGACCATGCCCTGCATGTTGCTCTTTATTCCTCCGGCAATATCTCCGCGGGGGATCTTCTGGGGGACGGCGCTGGCAACCTCAACCTTGTTCCCCCCCACAGAGACGATCCTGACAGTAAAGACTTCTCCGTCGACCTCGACTTCCATCTGGCTCGGGATGTCGCCGGAAGGGGATGACGTTGCGGATTGCTTCCTGGGGATATCTTCGATGGCCCTCTCCCCTTTGAGGAACGAGGGTGCAATCGCGGGATACAGGATATAGGTCAGGACATCTTCTTCCTTTTTGATGAGTCCTGCTTTTGTGGCCTCCGCTTTCATGCTTTCGTATGCTGGCTCAAGCAGGTCGGCCGGCCTGTGGGTGATGACCTTTTCATCCCCTATGATCAGCGTACGGATCTCATCGCTGATTGGTCCGGGTGATTTCCCGTACAGGCCGCGGACATAATCCTTGACTTCTTTTGTGACATTCCGGTAACGCTGGCCGTTGACCAAAACATTGAGGACTGCCTGCGTTCCGACGATCTGGCTTGTTGGGGTAACAAGGGGCGGGTAACCAAGGTCTTCCCGGACCCGGGGCACTTCCGCCAGCACATCATCCCAGCGGTCAAGGGCGTCCTGCTCCTTCAGCTGCGAGACAATGTTCGAGATCATTCCTCCCGGCAACTGGTAGATGAGAACATCGCTGTCAACCCGTTCGGAGATTGGATCGAGAAGCCCCTGGTATTTGTCCCGGATCCGGAGAACCTGGTTCCTGACTGCCCTGAGCTTGATCAGGTCTATACCGGTGTCCCGCGAGGTACCGGTCAGGGATGCGACTACGCTCTCCGTGGGGGGCTGGGAAGTCCCCATGGCGATGGGCGACATCGCGGTATCGAGAATGTCGACGCCTGCCGAAATTGCTGCCTGGTAACTCATCGGTGCAATGCCGCTGGTGCAGTGGCTGTGGAGGCAGACTTTGACATCCACTGCTTTCTTGATTCCTGTGATGAGTTCCTGTGCCTGCTCCGGCATAATGAGCCCAGCCATGTCCTTGATGCAGATTGAATCGCATTCAAGGGCATAGAGCTCTTTTGCCATATCGATGAATGACCGGGTGCTGTGGACAGGGCTTGTTGTGTAGGATATGGTGCTCTGCAGGTGGGCGCCATTATCCTTGACGCGTTTCATGGAGCGCGTCATGTTCCGGATATCGTTGAGTGCATCGAATATCCGGAAGATATCAACCCCGTTCTTGTGCGCGGCATCGACGAACTTATCGACGACATCGTCAGGATAGTGGCGGTACCCGACCAGGTTTTGCCCCCTGAGGAGCATCTGAATCGGGGTGTGTTTGAGTTCAGTTTTCAGTGTCCTCAACCGGTCCCAGGGATCGTCGTTAAGAAACCGGATGCCGGTATCGAACGTGGCACCTCCCCAGGCCTCAACGGAAAAGAAACCGCACGTATCGATCTCCCGGGCAAGCGGGAGCATATCTTCAGTCCTGAGCCGCGTGGCAATGAGCGACTGGTGTGCATCACGGAGAGTCGTATCAGTGATCAGGACTTTTTTGGGAGGGGCAGGGTGCATGGAAGAGTCCTCAGTCGGGCATCAGGATGATATTCAGCCTCTCAAAAATTCATCGGTATAGTATAAAAAATTCACTAACGGGAATTACTGTTATGATGAATATGCAAAGTGCAGCCATGCAACGGAGGCTGTCACCACCCGTAGTAACGAACCGCGGGCAAAGGGAACCCCCGTTCCGGTATCCCCGTACGGCCATGAGCTCGGCGGTATGTTCAGCGCGGGAAAGCGCACCCGTGATAAGGACGAGTCCGGCTGGCACAAGGTTTTTCCAGGCAGGACCCGTTCCTTTCAGCGTCTGGGCAACGCGGATAGTTTCGAAGTCCCTGACCATCAGGTGCAGGGTCTGCATTGCCATGTCGGCCAGCATTCCCAGTTCGAATCCTATCCTCTTCCCGAGCAGCCAGACACCGAGATGGAGGAACTCCCCGCTTTTCTGTTCAGCATAGACCCATGAACCGACAAGGAAGATGACCATCATCCGCAGGAAATACGATACACCGTCGCCTCCGGTCAGGGAGAGGATGACGCTGAAGAACGCCAGCATGCCCGCGACAGGAAGGACCATACGCACCCGCATGATTTCAGAAACCTTGCCGGAACATGCAATCCACCAGAGAAATACCAGCGCAGCTCCCGCCAGGCTGAAGAATGCGGAAAGCGTGAGGACCAGTGCCGCGGCAATGCGGAGTCTTATATCCTGCATGCTGCCTCGCGGAGATCCTGTCTTGTGAGGTTTGCCGGTTCCTTCCCTTTTCTGATCAGTTCCCTGATCATATCCGGGGCATGTTCCCAAGTGCGGAGGGCACCAGGAAGGCTACCCCTGCATTGAAGCGATCCAGCTGCGATTTCCCAGAGCATGTCCACCCTGGGGAATTGCGCCTGTTCGTGCGTGAAGATGATGGTGATCCCATGGGTGCGGCCGGAGATTGTGGTGCAGGCCTTCTCCTTCTCCTTACAGTCCAGGGAGCTGAAGGGTTCATCCAGGATAAGAAGGTCGTTCTCTTGTGACAGGACGCAGGCCAGGTGCAGGCGTTTCAGCTCCCCCCGGCTCAGTTGCAGTGGAGAGAGGTTGGCCTTATCCCGAAGGGAGGTCTGTTCGAGTATTACTGTGGGATCGAGCCCCCATGAAGAACATTCCTCTCTAACGGTTGAGCCGGTAACATGGTGCTCCGGGAACTGGAACGAGATCATCGGGTGGCTGACACCATCTCGTCTTACCTTTCCCGAAGTGGGTGCAAGGAGCCCCGAGATTATTTGCGCAAGTGTGGTCTTGCCGCTGCCGGTATCCCCACTGATAAGGTGGATTCCTTCAGTGAATGTCCCGTTTGCAGAGACAGACCATGAATCGCGCGTAACCTGCACCCCATCGAGATCGATTCTCATATCCCGCACTCCAGAGAAAGGGGATAAAAAGGGGTGCCGTGGAGCCGGGCGAAAACGTTCCCGGGCAATCCTGCAAATACAACCCGGCCATTCTCCAGGTAGATGACATGATCGCTCCGGATTGCAGATTCGACCTGCTGGGTACACCGGATAACGTACGGTATCCTGCGCTCCCGGACAATGCGCTCGACCTGGCGCGCCCTGTTGTTGTCAAGATGCGAGTCGCATTCATCGAGCACAAGGACCCGGGGTGTGTGCACAAGTGCTGCAGCAAATGCAACAAGGACCTTTTCCCCCCCGGAAAGATCCCGCACCGGCCGGTCTCTCAATATAGCAATCCCCATCGAGTCCAGGAGTCCATCAACCGCTCTTTCCCCATCGCTGTCGGGTATGTGGCGGAATCGCAACGATGATGCGACTTCATCAATAACGGTGCCAAAAAGGATGTTGCGATCCGGGAATTCATTGACCCAGCCGGTTTCTGTCTCACGAGGGAGCAATCCATCGATATGTATAGTGCCGGACTGTGGCAGGAAGATCCCGGCCAGGAGTTTTAAGAGCATTGTTTTTCCACTACCATTGGGCCCGATCACCGATGTGGTGCCGATAGGGATCCTGAGGGAGCTGATGTCAAGTATGGTGTGGCGGATACCGGAAAGTTCAATCATGGCAACCGCTCAGCGATGATGTAGACAGCACCCGCTTTCAGGATGCCGCCCGGAATAAAGGGAAGAACCCCTGCGATAAACGCGGGAATCAATTCCATTCCGGCAGAGACCATCAGCCACATCATTCCAAAGAGGAGAGTGACTGCTGTGCCGATTGCAAGGCCGGCAATGCGAAAATGGCGCGATGAGCTCTCATACGCAAGTCCGACAATGAGCGCAGAAACGAGGAACCCGGCAAGATAGCCCCCGGTTGGCCCAAGGAGCACGCCCGGACCGGACATCCCGTTGTGGAATACCGGAAGGCCGAGTGTGCCGAGAACAATGTACGCTGCTACCGGAAGTATGGCCCTCCGTTTCATAACGACACCGGCAAGCAGGACAAAGAGTGTCTGGAGCGTGAACGGGACCGGGATGCAGGGGATTGATATCCAGCTTCCCAGCGCAATGAGACCGATAAAAACCGCGGAATACGCTAATACCCGTGAACGTTCGAGATCACCAAACATCGTCAACCTCTTAGGAAAAGGATGGTTGACGATAAAAAAGTACCCAGTTACCGGTGATAGCAGTCGCCGGCTATGACCCGCTCGAGTTTGCCGTTTGCTTTCTTGATGATCAGGGCACCGAACTCATCGATATCCACGGCTTCGCCTTCGAAACTGTTCTTGAGGGTTCGGATCTGGACACGGTTTTCGAGAGTGCAGGAGATACTCTTCCATTCCTGGATGATTGCATCGTACTCCCCGCTTTCGATCAGGAGGAGGTGGCTCTCAAACTCTTTTAACAGGCGGGCGAGAAACGCGGCGCGGTCAACTTTATGCCCGACTTCCGCGCAGATTGAAGTGATCTGGTCGCGCAGGTCTGGAGCAAAATTAGTTACGGGGACATTGACATCAATGCCAATAGAGAGGAGACAGTGGTGCACAACATCGGAGTCTGCTGAGAGTTCCAGGAGCAGCCCGGCTACTTTCTTGTTCCCGATGAAGATGTCGTTAGGCCATTTGATGAGCGCCCCGAGGTTGAACTCTTTTCGTATTGCCCGGGCAACGGCAATGGATCCGGCCATGGTGATCATGAAGATATGGTCGATGGGAATGCGGGGTTTTAAGACAATGGTGATCCAGATGCCCCCGCTTGGTGAGACCCATGCCCGGCCCATCCTCCCAACACCTCCGGTCTGTTCCTCAGCGATGATGACGAGACCGTTCATCTTGTCCACGTCGCCTTCCGAGCAGAGTTGTTTTCCTACCCAGATGGTGGAAGGTGTGTTCTCGAAGTACCGCATCTTCTTGCCGATGAACTGCGTACGGAGTTTCTTGTGGATCTCGTACGGGAGCAGTTTTGCGCTGGGCTGGGTTAACCGGTACCCCTCCTTTTGTGACGAGGAAATGTCGTATCCCATCATGCGGAGTTCGTTAATGTGTTTCCAGACTGCTGAACGGGTAATTCCCAGTTCGTTACTGATTGTCTCCCCGGAGAGGGGACCTTCGGCCCGTTCAAGGATTTCCAGTACTTTGAATGCGGATTCCGGCAAATCATCACCTTCGCGAACTGATCTTCTCAGAGTCAAGCGGGCAGGGATCTTTTCCACAGACCTGCTTGAGGATTGCGGACTGGTGTTCCATGAGCGTAGCAAGATCGAAGATACCGGTGATATCAACTACACCGATGGCCCCGATTGCATTTCCCTCCCTGTCCCGAATGGGTGTCACTGTTACCGGGACTCCCTTGTACGCACCGCTGGATGGTGTTGTCTTGATCGTCTGGTTCCGGGCAATGGCGTCGAGAAGAACCGGGCCGTTGTACGTCCGGTCGATGACCCTGCCTTCTTCGACCCGGATGCCATCGCGATCTGCGGATTTTGCCGTAACGGGAAGCCGGTGGATAAGTTCATGGACGGCAAGGACAACGGGTTCCAAATCTTCCGATGCCGCATTGCAGGACAACACGTAGCGGTGCATAACGAATGCCTCACTACTCTGGTCAACCGTTCAGGTTGATGAAGGTTGTGGAATGTGAGAGTATGGGATGAGAGGCCGATAAAGAAAATCCCTGTGACGGTGCAACCGTTACAACGAACTCGTGATACCTTCACAGCAGAATTTCTTTAAAAATTCACGTGACGGATACTCGTGGACGCTGGTCACAACAATTCTTCCTTTTCCCTGCTGGTGCTCGATGATGACATCGGATGATCCTGCTGATCCAACACAGGTTCCCTCATGATCCAAAAACGATCCATCACATTCGATGTTCTGCGGATCATACTCTTCCACAAGAGTTGCGGCCAGGGAATTTCCGGAACACGAGATTGTCCGCGGGTGGAATTCATGAGAATATTTCAGCCGGAACGGGAGCCAGTCATAGGCATCCGGCTTATTATCCGCAGCTCCGAAGACCAGCAGGTTGCCGCCATTTTCAACAAATCTCCTGATCCGCGATGAGGAGGCACGGAGTGCAGGAAGGAGGTTGGAATATTTTGCATTGCCAAAACCGGTCGGGACGATCAGGCAGTTGAACGAGCCCCGGAAAAAAGGGGCAGCAAGCATATGGGGGGTTACAATCTCGCAGGAGATGCCACAGTCCTCGATAAGCCGGCTGAAATGCTGCGGGGTGTCCCAGAGAAAGCCGGCCCGGCAACTCATCCTTTAATCACCCCAATAGGGGTGAGACGGGCGACAAGGCGCGAGATGCCGGCATCGTGGACAACTCTGACCACTTCATCGCTGGGCTTGTACACATCCGGGGCTTCATCGGCAATGGCGTTCTCATGGGGAGCCCTGACGATAATCCCCTCTTTCGCAAGATTCGCGGCCACTTCTTTGCCACTCAGCCGTTTCTTTGCCTGCGAACGGCTCATGATCCGCCCTGCACCGTGACAGGTGCTGCCAAACGTCTTCTCCATGGCTGTTGTTGTCCCACAGAGGATATAGGAAGATGTACCCATGCTGCCGGGGATGATGACCGGCTGGCCGATTGCGGAAAGTCCGGCCGGAAGATCGGGCGATCCTGGGCCGAATGCCCGCGTGGCACCCTTCCGGTGGACGCAGACCTGCATCCGTTTGCCATCAACGACATGTTCCTCGATTTTTGCCACGTTATGAGCAACATCGTAGACAAGGGGCACCTCATCGTAGTTTATCCTGAACATTTTTACCAGGACTTCCCGGACTGCATGCGTAATCAACTGGCGGTTGGCCCACGCATAATTCGCCGAAGAAGCCATGGCGCTGAAATAGTCCATCCCTTCCGGTGAACTGATAGGAGCGCAGGCGAGCTGGCGGTCAGGGAGTGTAATCTGGTATTTTTTTGTCGCAGTTTCAAGGATCTTTAAGTGATCTGTGCAGACCTGGTGTCCCAGCCCGCGCGAACCACAGTGGATCATACAGCATACCTGCCCTTCACGGATACCGAAGGCTTCCGCAGCAACCGGATCGAAGATCTCGCGGACTACCTGGAGTTCCAGGAAGTGATTGCCGGATCCCAGGGTTCCGCCCTGGGGGATTCCCCGTTGGCGTGCCTTGGCAGATACCGTTTTTACCGAGGCACCCTTCATGCCCCCGGCTTCTTCGCAGCGAACAAGATCCCGTTCGTTACCATAACCACTTTCAACTGCCCAGCGAGCACCTTTTATCATCATCTCATCGAGAGCATGCGAGGGGAGTTTTTGGGAACTCTTTGCCCCAACCCCCGTGGGGACGACATGGAAGAGTTGATCGATCAGGTCCTTCTTGCGGTTGTTGATATCCTGCAACGATACCGGGGTGGTAACGAGCCGCACGCCACAATTGATATCGAAACCCACCCCCCCGGGAGAAATGACACCGTCTTCCAGGGAGAATGCGGCAACCCCCCCAATGGGAAAACCATATCCCCAATGGATATCGGGCATGGCAAGAGCGTGTTTTACAATTCCGGGGAGGGTCGCGACATTGGCAAGCTGCTGGAGGGCCCCCGGCTCGAGGACGCGCCCGAGCGATTCAGAGAGGAAGAACCTCCCGGGTACCCTCATGCCGGGAATGTATCCGCAAGGGACTTCCCATTCATTTTCCGCGATCCGCACAACACCGTCGATCATCTCATCGCCTCCCCAGGTTCCGTTTATACATCAAGTAGGACGTCCAGCATATATCCGTTCGTATCGTGCGAGATCGAGAGGCCTGAATAGGAGATGCCCTTGACCTCAGTACCTCCCGCATGTCGTGACGGTTCGAATGGTTCGCCGTCAAGCAAGGCATGCAGTTCGTCCCTGCAGATGGTGATGTCAGCACGGGAAAAAACAAGTCCGTCAACCTCAGAGATGAACAGGACCTCCGAGAGGAAATCCACAAGGAGTGATTCATTGTTATCAGCATGCAGGGCGATCTCACGCTTGGTTCCGCCCTTCCGGTCTTTCCTGTACATCACCTGCATCAGTGCCTCGAATGCGTCAGAGAAAAGGGCTTCAAGCGTGGGTGCCGACACATGGATTTTCACATCCGCCGTGTGAGACAGTTCTGTAAAACTCATCAGCGGTCGTACCCGAAAGAATCTTCGTCGAAGAACGGGACCATCTCCATCTGGATGCTGTGAAGGAATCGCGCCTGGTGGATGGAGACATAGATGGTATGGTTACCGGCTTTCACCAGAAGATCTGTTTTCTTGGGTGGTTTGATGCGGACCGGTAACAGTACCGGGCCACCACAGGATGTGCAGATCCGGAAATCGGAGTCACGCTTATCCATGAATTCGATGACTTCCGGATCGATACTGATGTCGTGTAAATCAGCCCGGCCATGAGAATACATTATGCTCATAGAATAGGAATGGCCGGGTAAAAACGGTTATGGATCGGAAAAGTGCATGCTCATGCAGTGCCGACAATCCTGGTTACGGTGTCGACATACTTTTCCTTGAGCTCGTAGCTGTTCACTCCATCGGCATTCCGCGTTGCACGCAGGATCCCGATGCGGGAAGCGATGATTCCAACCATTGATGCAATCGCATGAAAGGTAACCGTGAATTGTTTCTGGAGAATTGCCACCAGTTCAGCGATGGTGATCGCTTTTGTCTTTACAAAGAGCCGGAGGACTTCGCGCCGGATCCCGGTCCTGTCGCGGGACAGGTATGACCGGAGCCGGCCCTCAATGACTCTCTTGATCTCGGAAGGAGATCTCATACATCTAGTGTCACCGGTTGCCCTATATATAATTTTTGATTTTGCGCGATTTTAAAACCCCTTTCGCAAATTCCGCCAATTAAAAAAGAAACAAAAATTTTCTGCGCAATCATGAAATTGCCTGCCCGCGCGAGTCCGTTTACGTCGGCAGTGGTGATTCCCTTCACCGGATCCACGTGATAACTATTTAATCGTATATTGACAGATGATTACGCTATGGGATTGATCAACTATAACATCGAGAAATATTCTCCGAAGCAGTTGGTAGTTATCCCGCTTGTGCTTCTTGTACTATCCCTTCTCTTCATCGGCTTCAACATGATGTCGACGGGAATGCCGGTCACGCCCGGCCTTGATTTTTCGGGAGGCACTGCGGTTACTATCAGAACAGCCGATACTCAGGACAATCTGCGGGCCGTTTTTGCAGGATATCCCCTCATCGAGGTCAGCGATATGAACGATGCGAAATTCCTTAAGTTTGGTACCATGGATGATGCGCAGTCCAAGTCCCTTGCAATCCTGGTCGGCCAGAAATACCCTGATGCCAGTATCAGCCAAATCAGCGAAACATTCGGGAAATCACTCCAATACCAGGCGTTCATTGCCCTGATCTTTTCCTTTATCGGCATGGCAATCGTGGTCTTCTTCTCGTTCCGGACATTTGTTCCCAGTGTTGCCGTTGTGTTGTCTGCCTTCGCCGATATCGTCATGACCGCAGCAGCGATGAATTTTGTTGGCATCACATTGACGCTGGGGACAACCGCCGCCCTTCTCATGCTGATTGGTTATTCCGTGGATAGCGATATCCTCCTGACGAACCGTGTACTGAAACGCCAGGGAAAACTGCAGGAGAAACTGGCGGGAGCTTTCCACACGGGAATCGTCATGACCTCAACAACCTTTGCCGCTATCACTGCCCTCTTTATTGTATCCTGGATTGGTTCGATCCAGATCCTCATGGAGATCTCCGCCGTGCTTCTCATCGGGCTTTTGTTTGATGTCATCAACACATGGCTGACCAATGCAGCCATCCTGAAATGGTATGTGCAGAAGGGAGGTGCACGATGAATTCCGCTGAACTTAAAGCGATTCTGACGGACTGGCGTGTCGCAACAATGCTTATCCTCGTCATCCTTTCGCTCGTTGCCATCGGCCCGCATATTGACGAGAACGGCCACCTTGCGACAAACCTCCAGTACGGCCTCGATCTCCAGCAGGGAGCATGGATCCAACTCGAGCTCCGGGCAGAAGTGGTCGGGTTCACGACTGAAGAACCTCTCCAGGAATTCGTCACGAAACTTTCGAACAGCCTTGACGCGGATGTCGAACTCATTGATGAGAACCATATCGAGATCCGCAAATATTACACCCAAGCTGAACTGGAACAGAAGTTTGCCGAAGCCGGCGGGAAACTGACCAGTTACCAGCCGGGTGTTTCCAAGGACACCGGAAGCCATGTAAAGACAATTCTTGAGACCAAGATCAACAGCCTTGGCACCAAAGATGCAAAGGTCAACACCCTTGCCGGCCTGAACAATGTGGTCCGGTATATACGTGTCGAGCTTGCCGGCGTGGATATGGCCGAAGCACAGGAGATTGTCGGTAAACAGGGCAAGTTCGAGATACGAGTCCAGACAGCCGGCAACCAGACTGAACACGTGCTCTTCGGGGATGTGATCACGAGCGTCCAGAGGCCCCAGAAAGATCTCCAGACCAATTCCTGGGGCGTTGAGTTCACCTTAAGCGAAGCAGGGGCGCAGGCATTCCAGGATGCTGCTATCCGGTATGGCGCAACCGATGATCCGGATAACCATTACCTGGCAATGATTCTCGATAACAAGACCGTCTACTCTGCACCCTTGAGTTCAGATCTTGCCTCATCTTTGAAGACAACGTCGACACGGCGGATGGTTGCATCTACCGGTACCGGTAATGCCGGATCCGACCAGGCAACGAGCCTGGAGATCCACCTGCGTGCCGGGGCTCTCCCGGTTGATGTTGCCGTAGCGGGTTCGGGAAGCACATCCGCACCCCTTGGCGAGCGCTACAAGATGATGAGTATCCTTGCCGGTCTCTGTGCCCTTGTTGCTGTGGGGTGCGCTGTGTATTACCGGTACCGCGAACCCGGCATTGTACTGCCGATGGTGCTCATCAATGCCTCGGAAGTCGTTATCTTACTGGGATTCATCGCGGCCATCAAGTTCCAGATGGATCTTCCGACTATTGCCGGTCTGATTGCCGTCCTGGGAACGGGCATCGATCAGTTGGTTATCATCACGGATGAGATCCTGCACGAGGGAAAGGTGCCGTCACCGAACCTTTACCTCAAGCGGCTTGCCCGGGCACTGGGTATCATTGTGGCCGCAGCAGCGACCGTCGTTATCGCGATGATCCCCCTGGCCCTGATGGACCTTTCGACGCTCAAGGGTTTTGCTATCATCACTATCCTTGGTGTGCTGGTCGGTGTCATCATTACCCGGCCTGCCTATGGCAGGATCATCATGCAGATCCTCTCCAAGTAACAATACCATAGGTTTATCTTTTTTTTCATCGACAACTCTACCGGGTAAATCCAAATGAGCAAACCGGTGTTGTTTGATTTCTTTGCCACCTGGTGCGGCCCCTGCAAGATGCAGACCCCTGTCATCGAGGAACTGGCAAAAAAAATGGGAGATGCGGTCGAGATCAGGAAAATTGATGTGGACGCCCACATGGACCTGGCGGAAAAATACGGGATTCGGGTCGTTCCCACCCTTATTATCGAAAAAGACGGGAAGGTTATCCAGTCCCTGGAAGGGGTCACTGACCTTTCCACCCTGGAAAATCTGCTAAAACCCCTGGTGGGATAACATGAAGATTGGAATCGTTGGCGGAACCGGTGATATCGGTGAGGGCATGGCCATGCGCCTCTCTCCCTACTATGATGTGGTTATAGGCTCCCGGGAACAGGACAAGGCGGAGGCGACCTGCACCATGGGCAGAGAACAAATGACGAAACGGGGAAAGCCCTGCTCCATGAAAGGCGTGACAAACCAGGAGGCGGTGGATGCTGCGGATGTGATCATCCTTGCAATCCCGTACAAGCATGCCGCATCGACACTTGCAACTCTCCATGGATTCGAGAACAAGATCGTTATCAGCCCGGTCAACCCGATGGAGAAGACCGATCATTTCATTTTTGTGCCGCCGGCGGAGGGATCGGCAGCACTTATGATCCGGAAGATCCTCCCAAAAGAGGCCCGGCTCTGCACCGCATTCAACACCATTGCAGCAAACAAGTGGAAAGCACTGGATGAGGAGCTCGAATACTCCGTACCGGTCTGTGGGGATGATGCCGAAGCAAAGAAGATTGTCATGGATATTGTGAACAAGGTATCGCGGTTTAAGGCATTTGATGCCGGCCCCCTTGCAGTCTCATCGATGGTTGAGTCCCTGACCCCCCTGCTGCTCAACATTGCCCGGTATAACAAGATGCGGGATGTCGGCATCCAGTTCCGATAATCCCACCCTTTCTCGTTGCGCTTCCTTTCATGATAGTACCAGAAGTGGAGTAGTGCCCTGTGCCTGTACGCGAATTCGAGCGAATCGGAAAACGGCTCTTTGCCGAGCACCTTGTAGGTGGCAACTTCGGTAACATCAGTGTCCGTAAAGGCGATGAGGGCTTTTTTATCAAGCGGACCGGTGATTATCTGGATGATGTCCAGGAACTGGTCTTTGTCCCTTTCGGGGGCCCGGTTCCAAACAATGCATCCAGCGAGTACCGTGTCCACAGCGCGGTATACCGGAACTCTTCCCACCAGGCCATTGTTCATGCTCATCCCCAGGCTGCGATAGCTGCATCCCTGGTGATGGATGCGGTCCTGCCCGAGGACAGTGAAGGAAAGATGTTCTGCCCGGAAATTCCCGTTGTTGAGGGAGCACCAGGCACGCAGGAACTTGCTGACAATGTCGCACGCGCGCTTAAAACCACAAAACTGGTTATCGTGCGGGGACATGGGACATTTACGGCAGGGAAGAATCTTGATGAAGCGTACCAGTTCACATCGCTTGCCGAGCACTCGTGCCGGGTACTTGCGCTAAAACACTTTTTTCAGTAAGAGATAACGCTCTGATACCGTTCTTTTCTGATAGTGAATCTCTGTTGATAGGTGAAAAGCAGAATAAGGAAATAAAATCACTTTGGGGGTTTTTGGGGCTGGAGGAGCTGGATCTCCCGGATTATTTCCCGGTGGAAGACCAGCAGCATGTCGCTGATAACGCCGAACATAAAGATCTCAATCCCCACAACGATGAGGAGTACCGTAAGGATCGTCAGCGGGATATGCTCGATATGGCCGGGCTGCAACCATTCCAGCAGGACATAGAGTCCCGTCAGGAGCCCGAGCAGGGTTGTAAACAGCCCCATCATCCCGAAGTAAAACATCGGGTTGTTGACCCGTGCGAGCCGGTAGATGGTGCTGACGATCTTCACGCCATCATGGAACGGGGAGAGCTTGGTTGCGGTGCCGGGACGACGGGAATATTTTACCGGCACGACCATGATGCGATGACCGTTCCGCACGGCCTCCACCGAGATCTCGGTCTCGATCTCAAAGCCCTTCTCCTTTAAGTGCATCTGGTGGAGGGCGAGTTTCGTGAACGCCCGGTATCCCGACAGGATATCGTGCAGATCCCGGCTGTGGGCGATCTTGAAGAGCATATTAAGCATGTGGTTGCCAAAGAGGTTCAACCGGGAAAAAGCTCCTTCTTCGGCATTGATGAGACGGTCCCCGATTACCTGGTCAAATCCAAGGAACAGGGGTGTGAGCATCTTCTCTGCATCCCGGGCAGAGTAGGTGCCGTCACCATCAAGCATGAGGATATAGGGTTGTTCGATGAACTCAAATGCCTCGATGATTGCATTTCCTTTCCCTTTCCCGGACTGCGTCCGTACATTTGCACCAGCTTCACGGGCAACCTTCACGGTGTTGTCCGTGCTCCTGCCATCCATGACAAGGATGTGGTTATAGCCAAGTGCCTTGAATTCCCTGACCACCCCGCCAATGGTCGGCCCTTCATTCAGGGTAGGAATTAAAATGCAGACCTCATCTTTGTTGAATTTCATTGGTATAGTATTTTTAATCCGGTGTCATAAGTGCTTCTATGCATCTGCCCAAGAAAGGGCTGAGAGCACTGGGAATTGCAGAAAGTTATACCGGAAGGACCTGTTCGACACTTGCCGGTGTTGTGATGCGAAAGGACCTCCGGATTGACGGGTTCTGTTTTGGGAATGCAACGGTCGGGGGAATGGATGCAACCGAAACGATCATCGGGATGGTCGATCGCCTCCAGAGAAAAGACCTTAATGTCATTCTCCTGTCCGGCTGTGTCATTGCCTGGTTCAATGTCATTGATCCCGGTCGGATTGCAGAAGTCACCGGTGTCCCGGTTATTTGCGTTACCTATGAGGAATCGGAGGGACTTGCTGAAGATATACGGCACCATTTTCCTCAAGATGAAAAACGACTTTGCGCATATAAAAACCTGGGGGCCCGTATTCCTGTACGATTGCATACCGGTCAGACAATTTTTATCAGGTGTTGGGGGATCTCACCGGAAGATGCAGGCCGGTTCTGCAATGATTTTACGCACGAGGGTGGGATTCCGGAACCCCTGCGGGTGGCCCGCCTTTGCGCCCGTTCGTGCTCGTTCTTCGGCCCACAAAAAACATTAAGCGAGGAAAAATTTGCCCCGAGAGGTGAATTCAAATAACCAAAAGAAAAATAACTGGTATCAATTCACGATTCTTGTACGGAGTTGTTTCCCATGGTTATGGATGAAAAGCTTGCACGCTGGGTCTGTCTTGAGTGTCACTATATCTATGATCCGGTAAAAGGCGACCCGAAGAATGGAATCCCTGCAGGAACTCCCTGGGAAAAGGTCCCTGATACCTGGCGCTGTCCTGAATGTAAAATCCTGAAAGTAAAGAAGGGTGTCTTCAGGCGCCTGGACGACTGAGATACTCGTCCATCATTTTTTCCTCTCGTGTTTTTTCTTTGTGCGGGTATGTGTCGCTTGAAATGATCCTGTTGGTCTCCCTGTCATAGACCTCGAACCGGATCGTATCCCCGGGACGGAATGTCCCCTGGGAGTAATCGATAAATATCGTGGCTTCCGGGACCCAGGACAAATCATCGGTCCCCATTCCCCCGATTCTCTGGATTCCCAGCGGTTTATTGTGGATGTAATACTGGAAATTAATATAGGGAATTTTGCAGGAAAGGCGCTCGCCGTTCCGGTAGGTGATGGCAGAGAGTTTCCGATTATCATATGCCGTGGTGCCGGAGTTTTTCACAATCAGTTTGTTCTCATATTTCCAGCTCCCGGTTTTGGTATACTTCATTGTCACTATCTCAAAAATTACCGGTATCTCATCAGAAGAATACGACGGAAGTTTCGGAATCATGAGCAAGACCAGTGCGGCAAGGATAAACGTTATTGCAATGAGGAGAACGCACCCATGGATTGCTGATGATGCAGGTTCTCGCTCTGGAATCACATTTTATTATTAAAAATAATTATTAATATTTTTTATGAATTGAAGATCATAAAATTTTTACTATAGACCCTTACACCATCTCCATCATTCAGGGAATTGGTGCAGGATAAGGTTCTCTTCTCTCCCCGGATATGTCCGTGCTTCACAAGGTATGTAATGTGATTCCTTGTGGTTTATGCAAAAAGCCAAAAACCTGAGTGAATAAGTACACCATTCATCAACATCACAATCGATCTCTGGTAAAAATTTTTATCACTCCTTCATACCCTGCTCACCATTTTTTTGGCAGGATCCGGTTGATCGCTTCACCGCCTCACGTCGGCAAATGAAAAATTTTGTCGGATGTACATGCATATTATCGGATAATTATCCGATAATCGCTTCATCAACTGACACTTCAGGATCGCGATTGAAAATTTTTCCGCCCGGTCGGCCAAAAAAACCGGAGAATACTCTGGTGATCCGGTCCCGTTTCTGTGACCTGCTGATAATAAATATGCCGTGAACCTATTTCTGGTGAAAGCCCAGGATCTGTATCCCGGAATTCCCGTGCCGCTCATGTCAATACCAAATCCTCATTCCGATTCGAAAGAAGACTGCCGGAAGTTTTACTCCAAAGGCCTTGCGCTTGGGCGCAGCGGGCAGCATAAAGAGGCGCTGGAGGCGTTCACCCGTGCTCTTAAAGCAGATCCATCGTTTGCTCCTGCATGGGTGGGTCGTGGTTTTGCCCTTGGAAAACAGGGACGCTACGAAGAAGAGATTGAATGCTGCGATAAGGCGATCGCGCTGGATCCCCATAATGTCGATGCATGGAACAACCGCGGATTTGCCTGCGGGATGCTGGCACGGTTTGAGGAGAAAATACACTGCTCTGAACAGGCACTTGCGCTCGATCCGGAAAATGCAACGGCATGGAACAACAAGGGTGTTGCATTGGGCATGCTTGGCCGGCATGAGGGAGAGGTTCATTGCTGCGATCGGGCACTTGCCGTGCGACCCCGGTACCTGTCAGCATGGGTGAACAAGGGGTTTGCGCTTGGTAAACTGAAGCGCTACGAAGAAGAGATCGCGTGCTATGATCGCGCCCTGAAGATCTATCCGTTCTTTCTCTCAGCTCTTGTCAACAAGGGGATTGCGCACATCCACCTGAAAGAATACCGGAATGCAATTGAGACCCTTGACCGTGCTCTTTCCATTGATCCGGCACACGCAAAAGCACTGTACCGGAAAGGGCTTGCGCTCTCGCTTGCTGGCCAGCATACCGAGGCGATACCGGCTCTCGAAAAAGCGCTCGAGATCGATCCTGCCATTGCCGACGCGTGGGTTGTCTTAAGCAACTCCTGTTTCCTCACCGGCCGGCTCGAAGAATCGGCCCGTGCTTTTGATAAGGCGTATTACATTGATGCAAAGGACGTGCGTACGGGTCTTGTTAAAGGAATGTCGCTTTTAAAAACCGGGAAGGTTGACGATGCGCTTCACGCTTTATCTGAAGTCCTGGGCATTCTCCTGCGATAGGATACTCCGCATTTTTATGCCCGCTCCACGAACCGGAATACATGGATGTTGAGGAGTATGCCCGCAGGGGTCTTGCCGAAGGCAGGAACGAGAGCGCCCTCAAGGAAAGCCTTGCCGACCATATTGTCCGGATAAAAGGGTGTAACCCCTCGTATGCAGCAGCTTTTGCGCAAGCAGTGATAGAGGAAGCGAAAAATTCCGGGGGGCTTAAGGGCGATTTCTTCGAGTTCGAACCGGCAGGTGTCTGCATGGGTGAGTTTGGCGTGGGCTCCCGGGGGAAGGGGGATTTTTTTGCGCACCGCCAGATCGCCCGCATCATCGGTAAGACCTCCGCCTCGGTCGGAGTTGACGAGATGGATGATGCCGGTGTGGTGAAGGCCGGCGGCCAGTACATTGTCTGTACCGTTGATGGAATGCACTCACGGCTCTCCGATTTTCCCTTCCTTGCCGGATTTCATGTAACCCGGGCAACGCTCCGGGATGCTTACGTTATGGGTGCAAAGCCCGTCATGCTCTTCTCCGATATCCATGTTGCCGATGATGGCGATGTGGCCAAGATCTTTGAGTATACGGCAGGGATTACAACGGTCGGGGAAGCGATGGATGTTCCTCTTGTTTCCGGATCCACCCTGCGGATCGGTGGCGATATGGTGCTCGGCACCCGGCTCACCGGTTGTGTCGGCGCGGTAGGAGTTGCAGATCACATTACTGCAAGAAAGTCCACCCGGCCGGGAGATGTCCTCCTGATGACCGAGGGCGCTGGCGGTGGCACAATCGCGACTGCTGCAATCTACTCAGGGTTCCCCGAGGTTGTCGAGCAGACGATAAACTTAAACTTCCTCTTTGCGTGCGAGACGCTTTTAAAAAATCCCGTCTTCCCCCGCATTCACGCGATGACGGATGTAACGAATGGCGGCCTTCGCGGGGACGCTTTCGAGATGGCAGAGACCGCCGGCTGCCGGATCGTCATTGACGAGACGGAAATTGGAAGCCTTGTCCAGCCGCAGGTAAAAGAGATGCTCGAAGCACTCCAGATAGACTATCTCGGCGTCTCGCTGGACTCCCTGCTGGTGGTTGCCCCGGAGGATGCGGCAGCGGAAATTATCCGGGCCGTCGGATCCGCGGGAGTGACCATGAAACAGATAGGTCATGTCGAGGCCGGGAAACCTGAAGCTGTGCTTCGCAGGGATGGCAGGGACCACGACTTCTCGCCACGGTTCCGCGAGTCTGCATACACACCGGTAAAAAAGGTCGCGGACACGGAAGTCCGTGATTTCGAAGAGATGAAGGAGGGCGTTGTCCGGGCATCGGAAGCAGCGATCCGGAAGAAGGAACGTGTGCTTGCTAAACTGAAAGGAAAAAGATAATCTCTTCTGTTGAGATCTTCATTCGTACGATGGAGGCTGATACCTCCCTATTTGTGAATGAGGATCTCAAGAGAAAGTAATTTCCATAACAATCCATCAGAAAAAACCGGAGAAGCCCGAGACAGATTCCCGGGTTCCAGGTATTAGTGGCAGAAATCCACCGGCCCCCCGGATCCGGCGATCCGGCCCCAAGAAACCCCTCTCTGGAGCCCGATCGCAGGTGACTTTTGCGATCTGTTAGGGGTCTATTAGCGCAATTTAGGCCTGCCGTCGTAAAACCCTCAAAATCGGAGGCCAAAATGAACGTTTCCACAAGTTTATGTCAGGGTATTCGGTCGAATAAGTCAATTTCGCGACACTCATGAAAAAACGGTCAAAACAAAGAGGTTCAAAATGACCCCGGATCACAAAAAATCGACTGGATATCAATCCAGGAGATTGAGAAGGTTCCCAGCGGAAAACCTTCGAGTTAGGCCCAATTTGAAAAAGGGTCTTTCAGGGGTAAAGGCACTCACATGAGATGTAATCTTTGTTGGAGCCTCCCCTTCAGGAAGGGAAATAGCCTTCTTCCAAGAGAATAGCTTCCGGGCCTCATCTGTGTTTTTTTGCAGAGACAAATATGTTGAAGGCCAGCTGGGGTACGCGTTTCTCGACAAATGGTTCGAGTTTCGAAGCCAGGGAGAAGAGCGGATCGATCATGTCGATATGCGCAAAGGAGCACCATTTCACGGAGATGTCCTCAAATCCCGCTTCAGAAAAAAGACGCGTCATCTCTTCTTCGTTGTAGTACCGTTCGCCGAAGTTCTTCATCACCACGTGCTGGAATTTTACTTTTTCACTGATATGATAGAGTGTCGGAATCCCCTTGGTGATGAGTTTCTTCCCGAGCGTGCAGACTGCGATACTTCCCCCGGGCCGGAGTACACGATAGGTCTCAGCAAGCATTGTCTCGGGTGATTTCACATAACTGAAGACAAGGAGGCTTGAGATGGCATCAAATGACTGGTCCTTAAACGGGAGGGTTTCGCCGTTTCCGGCAACGAATGTGCAACCGGGGCACCGCTCGCGTGCTTTACTGAGCATCTTCGCGCTGATGTCGAGACCTGTCGCTGTTCCCCCGTTCCGCAGGTACTTTTCCACAAAGAGTGCAGTGCCGCAGCCAATATCGAGCAGGTCGCCATTTTGTGGCAGGGCTTTGATAAGGTGATCGCTTAAGTGGTTATGGTACGGCCGGCCCCGGGTCAGGTGATCGTAATGGTCGTCATAGGTGCCTGCAACGGAATCATAGTGTTCCTGGATCTTCTGCTGCTTTACCCGGGTCATAGGAAGATCTCCCGCATCCCGGTGGTGAGCGCACCGGTCTGGATGAATTCATTGTTGGAGTTCCGCATACGGAATTCAGCATCGGCAAGGGTGATTGCTAATCGCGGGTCATTGTACTCGCGTTTGATGACACTACGGATCTCGGAAAGGACTTCGCTTCCCGAGAGGCCGTAATCGATCAACAGGGATTCGAGCCGCCTCATTGCACCCCGGGTATCCCCCTCCTTGAGTGTCATAACCGCAGAGCCCGCAATGGTCGCAGTTTCCGATTGCGCAACTTCAAGGATCTTCTGGCATTTCCCGGTTGCCAGTGCAACCTGGAGCAGCAGGACAGCTTTGCGCATATCGCCTCCGGAAGCCTGGACGATAAGGTCCAGATCATCCTCAGAGCAGGGTGAGACCTGCGAAGACTCTGTTCCCATAATCCGTTTCAGGTACGGGAGCATGGTATCCTGATCGATCGGGGAAAAAAAGAGCGGAAGGCAGCGGGAGGCAATGGCGGGGATGATTGCGCTCGAATTGGTTGTGGTAAAGATAAACCGGCAGGTATTGCTGGTCTGCTCCATGATCCGGCGGAGTGCCTGCTGGGCATCGCGGGTCAGGGCATGGGCATCCTCAAAGACAAGGATCTTGAACTCTGCATCGAGTGGCCGGAGAGATGCGTACCACTTGATGATGTATTTGAAATTGGCAATCAACGAGAGGTTCTTCTGGTAAATATGGGCATACCGCTCATCCTGTTCGAGCAGTGCTTTTCCCTGGCGGAAGATATCGGAAGTCTGGAAGATGGTGGTATTCTGCTCCCAGTTCTCGCCATACAGTGCCCTGGCAAAACATTCGACTGCGGCACTCTTCCCGGTGCCGTGTGGCCCGGTGAGAATCAGGTGAGGAGAAGTCTTCGTAGAGGCAAACGAGACAAGGTGGTGGATAACGGCATCCTGTCCCACGATCTCCGGAAATGCTGACGGCCGGTATTTCTCAATCCAGAGCATGGGATAACCTCGCAGTTATCTCACGTATTGCTTCCGACAAAAGATAATGGTTGTCAAGCGTTGAGAGAAGGCGGCTTTTATCTGCATCGGAAAGGTCATGGCAGGCTTGGGCGATTGCAGGAAGGGCCCGGGTCACTTCATCGACAACCGTGAGTGTTGCCTTCCGTGCTGTCCGCGAGAGCGGGTTGAGGTCGATGGCGATCACCTTCTTTCCCATGCCCACCAGTGCTTCGCAACGGTCCCCGTCCTCAAGCGGGACAAGAACAACATCGGCTGTATACATACCCTCCCTCCGGCACCATGCCCTGTCGTGAGAAAGCGGGAGGAGTTGTTCTGCCTCACCGGAAAAAACATCTGCCCCGGCATCAGAGAGGATCTTCTCGATCTGTGCCACCCGCGCCTCGGTACGGTGGAAGAGGTTGACCTCGACAATTGCACCGCAGGCCTTCTGCAGTTCTGCGATTTCCTTTGCTGCCAGTGCCGCGGTGTTCCCGTTCACCGAGATGACCGGGTGCGTGGCTGCAAGCAGCATGGCAGCTGCGGTCTGTTCTGCAAGGAGGGCACTGTCCGTAGTCCGCTCCCCGATGAGGTAGTCGAATGCTTCTCCCCGGCCATGGGCGGTGAGCCCTTCCATGGCAACCACACCCTCCTTTGCACACCGGGCAAGGCGTTCCCGGGTGATGAGGGACCGGTAGCGCGGGTGGTCCGGGGGAATCACAGGATCACTCCCGTGATCCGGGGGCCGCTCCGGGCAATCCGGCATTCGTAAACCTCTCCAAAGGGAGCGAGAATTTCCTTTGCGGACTCACCGTACGCAAAGACTCCGTTGCCGAGCATGGTCATGCTGACCGGTATTTTCCTCTCAGTACAGGACCGGATCACTTCAAGGACCTCCCTTGTCGCAAGGCCGCTTTTGAGTGCAAAGTGCTGTGAAACCGAAAAGAGATCCACTCCGTTGTGAGGGGCACGGTGCGGAAAAGCCGATGCCACCCGCTCCATCTGTTGCGGGGAACCGAGAACCGAGGGTGTGTGGATGGGCCCAAAACTCACAGCATACACCGGTTTCGTCAGATCATAATACCGGTGAATACGTGCATCGATCCCGGGCCCGTCCCGGACAACCCATCCCCCGGCCTGGCATGCTGCAACATCGCCAAGACCGGTGCGGTGCTGAACCTCCGCTTCATGTGCAAGAACTGCGATGCCATGATCGGTAAGGCTGAGGCTGTATAACCTGTTTAAGGCTGTCAGCGTTGAGAGCAGCGCGGCGGCCGAGAGGCCAAATCCCGCCCCGATAGGAAGGCAACACTCCGTCATCACCGACGCCGTAATGCCCAGTTTTTTCATGACCGATTCGATGAGGGGTGATCCCACATTCTGATCACGGATCGTGCCTCTCTTGTCCTTGCGGCGGATGTGAATCGTGATGTTGTCTGACCGGGACACGGTTGCGGTTACTCCGCTGTCAATGACTATTCCGGCTCCGATGCTCCCGGTGGATGCCGGTGTTGCGCCATTGACCCGTTTGAAATAGCCGGAAATATGGCCCGGGCAGAATGCTGTAACCGCAGTTGGTTTCATGGTTTTTCGTTTGGTATGTACTGGTTTGTGCTCCGGGCTTTAAGGGATTATGGACACTATAAAAGCACCCGTATCGCGAACAAGGCAGTTTCCAAAAAAAACAGTTATGAAAAATTACGGGAGTATTCCGCGTATTGTTTTCCAGATGTCTTTTGCTATCTCCTCTTTTGAACCGGAAAGTTTCTCCGATCCCTGGGAGGTAAGTATCTCATAGTCACCGGTACTGCTGCCCATGGTGTCCGGGTGGTTCATCAGTACAACCGCGATGCCCTTCTTCAGCATTGCTTTTGCAGGTCCTTCCGGTTTTTGTTCTATCTTGAATGCAACCGCAAAGGGCGAGTATTCCTGCATAACCTCATCCAGCAGCTTGGGGAGGGGAGAAAGCCTGACAACCGCCGGCTTGCCGCTCCGGATCTTGCCGTGTGTCCTCTCCGGTGCAAAATCAGAGATAGCCGCGGCGCTGATGTAGATATCAGTTCCCCCGCGTATCGCCAGTTCGTTCATGACTGCATCGCGCATTTCTTTTGCAGACTCCGCATTGATGTTTGTCACGCAGGGAATCGAGTCCCCATGAACGATGGTCACGTCAGCCCCGAGCCGGAATGCCTGAAGGGCCAGCTCCTTTCCCATTGTTCCGCTTGAACGCGTTGTCAGGATCCTGACGTCGTCAACAGTCTCCCGGCAGGGGCCGCTGGTGACAAGTACCTTTTTTCCGGCAAGCGGTTTTCCCATGACAGCGCGCTCGGCTTCAAGGACGATCTCACCGATCTCCGCGATCTTCGCCTTGCCTTCTTCGATGCGGGGTGAAAGGATCCTGATCCCCCACGCTTCCAGTTTCTCGATATTTTCCGTCAGGCCCGGGTGCCGGAACATGCTGTGGTGCATAGCAGGGACGATTATTACCGGCATGCCGCTGCCGATCGCAGTAGTGGCAAACGTGGTGACAGGCGTGTCATCAATCGCGCATGCAATCTTGCTGATGGTGTTTGCGGTGCAGGGGGCGATCACCAGAAGATTGGCACTTCCCCCATCTCCGCAAAAGGTCACATGTTCAACCATCCCGGAGATCCGGGTGATGGCCGGCCTGCCACAGGCATACGTCAGGGCCTCGGGAGTGACAATTCCAGCCGCAGCCCCACTCATGACCACCTGGACAGATGCCCCCTTTCTCCGGAATGCATGGATAAGCCTGACACACTCGACGGCTGCTATGCTCCCTGTCACAGCAAGAACGATCTCTTTTCCGGCAAGTGTCTGAACGGTTGTCATGCGAGTGTCACGTCATGTACTACATGCCATGCATGCGGGCGGTATTTCTTTACTGTATGTACCTCGATGGAAGGAGAAAAACCTGCGCCTTCCACGATCTGCGTGACCTGTTCCTGCGCCGGGCCTATGCTGTGAACATGGAGTACCGTGCCGGCTTTCGCATGGGCAAGAGCTTCCGGCAGAAAGGAAATCGCTGTAAAATGCCCCATGACAATCCGGTCGTATGTCCCTTCGAGCTGGTTGCGGCAGTCCCCGAGTGAAGGGGTGATTTTGCCGATGAGCTGGTTCTCCCGGATGTTCCGCTCAAGGTATCCAAATGAGACGGGGTTAATCTCGATTGCGTGTACGTGTGCGCCGGCACCCGCAAGGGGTATCGTGAAATACCCGATTCCGGCGAACATATCCGCCACCCGTTCGGGGGTGCGGCTGGAGCGGACCAGTGCAGAGATCCGTCTCTTCTCCATACGGTTGCCCATCGAGAACATCACCTTCTGCGGATCAAGGATGAATGTGTACCCATCCTCTTTGTGGCGTACTTCACCGGCCTCTCCCCAGACCAGTCTTGTCTGTGGCGTCCGGGTTACGCCATCGAGCGATTCGATCCAGACAATGCCGCGCGGGTGACGAAATGTGACGATAGATTCGATCTCGGCAGGTGACGGGAGTTCGCCATGGACAATGGCAACATCCCCGGTCATGTAATAGCCCCTGCCCTGGTAACGGGAGCGTTCGGGAATCTCGGCATCGCAGGGTTCCCCTGCCCGCACCGGGACCCATGCACTATCGCCGTCAACAAAGGGACTGCGCGAGGAATCCACCCACTCTTCGTGGATGACAGTTGGGAGGTTTGCTGTGGCTATCTTTCTTACCCGCATTGTCTACCTGACAATGATGAGATTCTCGTTGTCTTTTATAATGCTGACATGGTCCCCGGCATGGATCTCCATCCATTTCGGTTTTGCGATATCCATGGATTTACTGGTGACCGGATCAATGATACCGACCATTGAGCCGTCAACGAATGCAGCCAGCGCGGGAACCGCGTTCCGGGAATTTCCCACGATCCGCTCAACATCATCATCACGGATGGATTTTGCAGTTCCATCCATGAGGTCGGTCACACGGACGTGATGCGCTTCCACCCGGTCCACTTCATAATACCTCTTCCTGGCAACGATGATGTCATGCTTCTGGAACCGGGGGAGCCGGACTGAATAGGTAATCCGGTAGAGCTGCCTGCCGTTCTTCTCCCCGACCAGTTTTGGGTGAGTAGTGTACCTGCCACCAAGCTGGGCAACGATGCCCTGTGCAATCATGAGCCCGATATGTTGAGAGCCGATGATGATGTCGATGCCGTCATGGATCTCGTTCATGTCGGATATGAACGAAAGCCGTTCTCCTCCTGCCTGGAGGTTATCCTCAATATTCTGGGCAACCGAGGATGCCACCTGGATCTCGAAGGTGCTGGGTGTCCGGCCTTCAGCCCTTACCTGGACAATACCCTCATAATAGCTCCCGCTGATCCGGTTGCACCGGTCGCACTGTTCCTTGTTCCAGACAATCTCGACCGTACAGGCCGCCTCAACCGGTGCCTTAAAAAATGTCCCGCGAATGGTGAGGAACGCCCGGGACCGGTTCACGGTCAGATCCTCAATACGGACATCGATGGAAGGTTTCCTGACGTCAGGATGAAAGTGGACAGCGGAGCGGGCGAGGGCGGGACCCAGTTCTTCCCGGTTGAGTTCGCTGTCAGACCAGGTATTGACCTGTTTTATTGCCCCGCAACTGGGACACTGGATACTCATAACCCGTGAATCGCAGGTATACCAGGGGGTGTTGCCAATCTGGCATTCCCGGCAGAATCCTCCGGTATCGGTTGGTTTTCCGCATTTCGGGCAGAAGGTATCACGGATACTCATAGCTGGTAGAGCTGTGCGTGTGGCACGCTGCCGATCATGATACAGCCGGCACGGGTGACAAGACCCATATCGATGGCTATCCGTATTGTCCGTTCACCCATGAGGTTTGCATTGGCAGCACACCGGAGGGCTTCCCTTACTTCCTCCTCCGTGGCGGCTTTGCTGCCATAGAATGCTTCATTGGGGGTGACGGTGATCGAATCGTTGCTGATCGTAGTATTCAGGAGTTCGCGATCACAGATTGCCACGACATCCCCCGTTTCGGGAGAACGGTGAATCTTCAGAAACATTGATCACTCATTGGCGGTCAGGAATAAAAAAGGTGAGTTGGTCTCAGGGAAGGGTGACGGTCACACCATAGACCTTTTCAATCGTCTCGCCATGGATACGGAAACAATCCTCACGGGTCATCACACCGGATGCAAGGAGCTGCCTGGTGTACCGGGGCACGGATTTGGGGCCGATCACTGCACCCGGCCGTGAGTTCTCATCCATGTAATCGCTCTCCATGGTAAACGGTCGGCCGGATTGTACGAGCGCGGGAATTCCTTCATGCTTTGCGATAAGCGATGGGTGGAGCGGTGTGTCTGGTGATCCGTAATGTTTGACAACCCTCTCAACAGGAATATCTGCTTCCCGTGCCATGATGGCAATGTCACTGCAGGGTCCCGTCTCGGCGTGGATCTGGAGTGCGCACCCTAGGTCTGCTGCGACCGCGAGCGCGTGCATGAGCACATCGTTCGATGCAGCCAGGAGTTCCTGGCTCACCTCGTAATGGGGACGACCGCTTTTCAGGGCAACGGCTCTTCCCTCCTGGATATATCCTGCTGCGCAGTCGATCCCTCCCTTCATCGTGGCAACCGCTTCCTCAAGGGTCATCCGTTCCATGAGGCGGGTAATCTCAGCCGGATGAACCCCGAGAACGGGAAAGACAATAATGCCGGTTTCGGCTACCATTCCTGCAACACGCAGGGTCTCGTCAAAAACACGGGTATAATCAGCGCCGGAAACCGGGTGAACGGAAAGGGACCACGAGGGTTTTGAGACAAGGAAGACATGGGTGCCACCGGCCCGGAAAAAGTCCTTTGCCGCCTCGACCCCTCTCCCGTTGACCGGGTCGAAGTGGATGTGGTCGTCCGTGACCGGGAACTCAGGAGATTTCATGGCTTTCCACGATCTTCATCAGCGGGTACCCGTTCTCAAGTGAAAGCCGGGCCCGGCAGTACGTGAAGCCGACACGGGTGATGATCTCGACATCGAACATCATGCCGGAGAGCTCGCTGTACCCGAACCGGTTCTCGCTCATGAGCGAACGGTCGAGCCGGACGGTGATCTCTTCAACAAAGGGCTGGAGGATTACTGCCTGCTCGATTGCCTTCTCAACACTTGCCGCAGAGATGCGGGAGATAGGGGTTCCCACCCACTGGTGGTAGAGCGCCCCGAGTTTGATCCCTGCTTCAAATACTGCCTGTTCCCTGTCGCTTGTCAAAAAACACCTCATATCAACTGGATGATACCATTCTTGGGCTCCATTGCTTCACCGGTCCGCAGGAGCATCTCGATTCCCTCGCGCACCTTGTCCCGCGGGAACCCTTTTGCGCTGACAGCATCGATGACCTGGTCGATACCGGCGCGCCTCCCTTCGCCGCCAATATCGCGGATTGCATCCTTGATGACCCGGACAATATCGCGCTTCTCCTTGGAGATGCCGGTAACGATTTTGTCAATATCGAACGTGCCGGTCTTTGCATCATACGCGATCTGCCTTAAGCACGCGTCAACAATATGGATCACCCGCTCCGCATCGCTCGTGTCGATGGTGTTCGAAAGCCGGATACGTGCGCTTGCCTCGGCAAGCCGGACAAGGGCCTCGAGCTGACGGGCGGTTACCGGAACGGGTTTATTCGGTTCAGCAATTCCCCTGAGTTTCATATAATAGGTGACCAGTGCGTCACGGGCTTCCTGGGAAAGCAGGGGGAAACATGAGCGTTTTGAATACGCAACATATTTCCGGAAGAGGCCCGGCTCGATGTCCGGCATCACCGGCTTGAGCTGCTGCTGGATATACTCATCTGTGACCCCGGGAATGGGGGTCTTCTTGTGCTGGGCGATTAATTCCCCGGTACTGTGTGCCTTTAAGATGTGCTCCGCGATTGCCATGTCCCGTTTCTGCTCAGGCTGGTCGGTCATGATGAAGATCAGGTCAAACCGGGAGAGCAGAGACGGGGGCATGTTGATCTGGTCCGAGAGATCCCCGAACATGTCGAACCGGCCATACTTGGGATTGGCAGCGCCAAGGAGAGCGCACCGCGACTTGAGGGTTGCGGTGATGCCGGCCTTTGCCACGCTGATGGACTGCTGTTCCATTGCTTCGTGGAGTGCGGACCGGTCGCCTTTCTCCATCTTGTCCATCTCATCGACAGCGGCGACACCCATATCGGCGAGCACGAGGGCACCGGCTTCGAGAGTCCAGCGCCCCTCACCGAACTCATCTTTTACCGCCGTTGCCGTCAACCCTGCAGCGGTTGAGGACTGACCGCTTGTATAGATTGCGCGGGGTGAGAGTTTCACCACGTAGCGGAGCAGCTGGCTTTTTGCAATCCCCGGGTCCCCGATGAGGAGGACGTGGATATCGCCCCGCAGCCTGCTCCCGTCCGGCATCTCTTTTGCGATCCCGCCGAACAGCTGGAGCGCGATCGCCTGCTTGACATCCTCGCTCCCGTAAATGGTCGGGGCGATCGAGTGCGTAATCATCCGGTAAATCATCGGGTCTTTACTGAGCCGGTTGATCTCGTCCTCGGCTTTCTCATCAATCTCGACTTCCTCGAACTCCTTTTCGGCAACTTCGATGGAGTTGCATTCGAGAAAGATATCAAAGACCGTACTCTTCTCGCCCTTGACCACTCGTTGCATGGAGCGCAGGATGCCGTTGATGATGATCCGGTCGCCGGGGGAGACTATTCCCGAGAGGTCATCGGTGACATCGATATCCAGGGTCTGCGGCTGCTCGCCGCCGCGCAGGCCTTCCGGTGATTCCTGGATCCGGAGTTTCTGCGAATCCACGAACTTTGAACGCTTGGGCAAAAGTTCGAGTTTCTTGAAGGTGCACCCGTCGGTAGCGCAGCCCTCAGGTTCAACGAATTTCCCGTACTTCTGTTGCTTTACCGTGAAGTGCCCGGCCGGGCAGCGGAACACTGCCTCGACAACACGGGGCCGTACTTCCGTTGTCTTCCTGAGGATCCCCTCAACGGAAATGTACCGGTTGATGTCATCGGAGCGGATATTGCGGATCAGGGTCTTTCGTGGCAGGTTGGTAAACCGGATATTTATGCCGTGGGGCTCCTTCCCGTCCTTGGTGCGGATGAGCTGGCCATTCTTAATCGCATCCCAGACATCTTCGAGCACCTTCCCGGGGTTTTCAAGAAGCTCGTCCGCCATCGCGATACCCGGCTTGCCAAACCGCTCGACATCCCGGTAATCGATGGAGAGGGATCTCTTGTGGGGATATTCGCGCGATAATTCGCCGAGTTCTTTTTTGTACTTCGCCTTGAGAAGGCGGGTCCAGTCGCCCGTCCTGTCCCCGTCGTGGAGATCCGGTTGTTTCTCCATATCCTGCTCCGTCTTTACGCCTCAGTGCCCTGCCTGCGAGGAGAGCACGAACCGTGCAACCAGTGCTTCCATCTGGATATCGCTGCTCGCACCTTCCGAGAGCCGGAAGTCCGCCTCCCCGAGATGGTCAATGAGTCTCACTTTGAGTTCCCGGGGCATCTCGCGTTTCAGGAGTGCCCGGTACATCTGGTTGATCAGTTCGTTGGGTGCAATACCCCGCTCATGGAGGAGCTGGGCAAGGAGCGATTCTGCGCCGTCAAAGTCTCCGTTCAGCGAGAGGGCAAGCAGTTCGTCAATCTCTTCAGGCCGGGCCGTTGACGTGATGGAATAGATCCGTTTCTCGTCAATAGCCGGGTTGATGATAGCTGCTCCCTGCAATGCGTTAATGGCCTTTCTCATATCCCCCTGCGCGATATAGACGATTGCATCCATTGCCCCGTCCGTGATTGTCAGCCCCTCGCGGCTCGCGATGCGGCGTGTCTCTTCCCTCACCGCGTCCGGCCCGAGCGGTTTGAAGCGATAGATGGCGCACCGGCTCTGGATGGGATCGATGATCTTGGAGGAGTAGTTGCAGGAAAGGATGAAACGGCAGGTCTGGGCATAACTCTCCATCGTTCTGCGGAGGGCAGCCTGGGCATCGGTGGTCAGGGCATCGGCTTCGTCAAGGAAGAGGATCTTGAACGGCACGTCCCCGTCTCGTCCTGTACGGGCAAACTCCTTGATCTGATTCCGTACCACATCAATTCCCCGCTCATCCGAAGCGTTCATTTCCTTAAAATTCCGCTGCCAGTTATCCTTGAAAAATTCCCGTGCCAGTGTTACTGCGGCAGTGGTCTTTCCCACGCCCGCGCTGCCCGTAAAGAGGAGGTGGGGAAGGTTCCCGCTCCTGACGTAGGATGACAGCCGTTCGACAATCTCGTCCTGCCCTACGATATCGGCAAGTTTCTGCGGGCGGTATTTCTCTATCCAGATCGTGTGGGACTCATCCATGTTCGATCATCTTTTGCGGGAAAATTGTTCTTATACCTGATCACTATTTTGTTGGCGTTCCTTGAAAATTATTGTACAGGTATCAGGAACAGCCTGTTGTGAGTACTGAATGTCATAACGTTTATCATAAGGGTTTTGAAATTACTTTCCATGCAAATAAAATATCTTTTCTGCGCCCTTGTTGTCATTTTCCTGGTCTGTTGTCCCGCCGCAGCCAGTACAAAAAAGGTTGCAACCGGCGCACCGGTCTTCATCGGAGAAACCGGTCTCGATATCAGTTCGGCTATCCGTGACTGCAAGGTGATTGCCTGGTGGCCTGAAGGAGCAGATATGTCCGGCCCGGCTGCAAAGAACATCACTATACAACGGGTCAATGACGTGATCCTGCCGGTCAACAGTTTTAATATCAGCCCGGATCTCTTCCGCGGGTATCCCGGGAACTGGTATTGTGAAGACAAGAAGCCCACGTTCGTTGTTCTCAATGTTCATGAACCGGCAATCTCCATACGGGTCTGGGACCTTGACAAAAACGAGGACATCACCGGGAAGACGGTCCCTGTCACGGCAAATATCACGTACCGCATCGATACGAATCTGTACCAGGCTCTCAGTTATACCAATCGGACCGATCTCAATCCCGCTGATGGATTCTTTACCGTTACGCTGACCAATCCGACCGGGAAGGAGATGAACAATATCTATACCGGGAGTATCGGATCTCCCACCACCCAGATCCTCATATTCGACAGCACACCCTTCATGACAAGCCCGACCTACTATGGCAGAAACCTGGAAGCATGGAACCGGCTCTCCCGTGATACAACGGGAGGCTACCTTTACCCGACAGGAACCTACACCTTCACGGTTGTCCAGAGCCTGGGCGGTATGCAGGAATCCTATACCAGTGCCGATATGAGGGATGGCAGAACCACCTCATCGGCGAGCGTCACCTTCGCGCCGGCAGAGTCCCCTGCAACGCAAACGACCACTGAACCTTCAGAAACTCCTGTCACCACCCCACCCACGACATTCTCCCCAACCCCCGGTATCACGGAACAGGCAGTTACCCCTCCGGCACCTGCCTTGGAGGAACCGGTGGCAAAAGTCACCTATTCCGCCCTGCCCTTCTGGGCAGTCATTCTCGGGCTTCTGGGTGCGTGTGTTCTTTTCGCGCAAAACAGGTACTGAAGCTAATATCCTCTTTTACTCATCAATCCTGACCACGTTATTAACGATCACGGGCACATACTCTAGGTGAAGTGATTTCATGAACATCAGAACAGGACTGTTAGTCATTGTCGCAAGTCTTCTGATCATCACCCCGGCACTTGCGGCTGAGGATATCTCTGCTGAAGATAATCCCTGGTACTGGTATAACCAGGCCGTGGACCTGGCAAATGCCGGCCAGTTCTCCGCCGCTCTTGTGGCAAACGAGAAGGCGCTCTCCCTGAATGAGAGCATGCCCCTTGCATGGGCCAACCAGGCAGGCATCCTTGTGCAACTGGGCCGGTATGAAGAAGCGATTGTCGCCGCGGATCGCGTTGTCTCGGTTAATGCGACCGATCTTCCCAATGCCTATGCTGCGGCATATTATAGCAAAGGAGACGCTCTCCGTGCATTGGGCCGGACGAGCGAGGCAGCGGATGCCTATGCACAGGCATACAGCCTGGACTCCAGTCTTGTTCCACCCATGACAGTTCCCGGTCAGTCTTCTGTGCCGGCATCTCCATCACCAACGAAAAGTCCCCTTCACCCGGGTATCATCGTTGGGTCAGTCCTGATGGCCCTGGTCTGTTTTAATGCTCGCAGCCATCAGTAGATACTACCATTTTTCGTGCAACGATCATTTCTGATTGTTTCATCCGCCCCTTTGTCAGGGGCTATACCTTGATGAGTCCCGCCTGACCATAATAATACGGATTATGGAAGGTGCATCCAGGGTATTTGCCGGGGAGTTTTCCCGGTCAACGCTCGTTGAACCATCCGGAGATGACGGCGCGCCGGGGGGGGTCGTTACACTGACCGGTGCATGCTGCCGGCAGGTATTTTTTGCCGGGGTTTTGACAGAAGCCGATGAATCTGGTGACATGGCACGCTGCCGTGTGGCAGATCCTACCGGGGCCTTTACTCTCATCTCCTGGAGAAAAGGTGCGCTGAAGGATGCCATCACTACGATCCCGATACCTTCCTTTGTGACGGTAACCGGACTTGCCCAGATGAACCAGAACAGAAGGCCCGGTTCCCCCACCATACGCCCGGAACAGATACTGGCCATTGACCGGGCCACCCGCGACCAGATCTATCTCTCAACAGCGGAATACACGCTTCACCGCATCGGGCAGATGCGCCTTGCGATCAATGGTGAGAACGCTGATGAAACTATCAGAAGGGCACTCCGGCATTACGCCACCACCACAAAAGACCTTCAGGAACTTCTGGAGATGGTGGAGCGTGTCGTTTCAGGAATTCGCCCGCTCGCCTCGGCTCCCGCGGAAGTTGCAGCAGATGTCATTGCCAAAGTGCGGGAACTGGTCGGGACCGCTCCCGGCCCGCAGGGCATTGCGGTCGAAGAAGTGATCACGGTGCTGGCCGGGAAGGGACTCCAAAAAGAATCTGTGCTTGCGGCACTCGAATCACTCATTGTGGATGACGAGTGCTACCAGCCCCGGAAAGGGTACGTCAGGCTCTTATGAAACTGGAATTTATCCGCAGCGGCCCGGCGCTTATCATCGAGAACGAGGAGCGCCTGCTGGTTGTGTCCGACCTGCATTTTGGCATCGAGGCAGATCTTGCAGCCCACGGCCTCCATTTTTCCAGCCGGAGTGCAGAACGCCTGGAGCGGCTGATGCGGGTTATCGATTCAACCGATCCTGACCGGCTTGTTCTCCTGGGCGACATCAAGCACAGCATTCCCACTCTCACCCGGCAGGAGTATCATGAACTTCCGGGGATCATGGAAACCGTGCGCTCAATGCTCCCCATCCTCATCTTTCCCGGCAACCATGATATCGGCATCGAGCGGTTCGCCAAAGAATCCGAGTTATGTCCCCGGGACGGAATGCTGATCAACGGGATCGGTTTTCTTCATGGACATATGTATCCAGCACCGGACCTGTATGGCAATCTCATCATTATCGGGCACCACCATCCGCTCCTGGCCCTCCGTGACGAGGTTGGCTGTGCGCTGCAGGAACCCGCCTATATCCGGGCCGGGCTGATGGCCGGCAAGGGAGACATCCCGGTTCCAGGAGAACGGGCTGCACAGACCCGGCTTCTTTTCATGCCGGCTTTCAACGAACTTGCCGGTTATGATATCTCGCGGATAATCAGGGATCCTTTCTCCCCGCTATCACGGTGCATGGATGCCGGGAGCGCCGAGATCATCCTTGCCGATGGGACATACATCGGCCCCTTCAGTGCACTGGTGCAGGATGAAGACGATTGAACGGTTGGACCCGCGGGTCCGTTCGTGTATCCGGAAACGCGGGTTTACCTCCCTGTCCGATGCACAGAAACAGGCGATACCGCTCATTCTTGATGGGAAGAACATCGTCCTCATCGCCCCGACCGGGACAGGCAAGACCGAGAGCGCGATGTTTCCGGTTTTCAATGGCCTCCTCTCCCTTCCGGCCGGCGGGGGATTTGCGGCCATCTACATCACACCCCTGCGTTCCCTGAACCGTGATATCCTCTCCCGAATGCAGTGGTGGTGTGGTGAGCTTGGCCTTACCGTGGGTGTGAGGCATGGCGACACGCCGATGGCTGAACGGAGGAAACAGGCCCTCTCGCCTCCCGATCTGCTGATAACAACGCCGGAAACGTTCCAGGCGCTCTTCATGGGAAAACGGCTCCGGCAGCACCTTGCCCATGTCCGGTATGTGATCATCGACGAAATCCACGAGCTTGCCGGGAGCAAGCGCGGAGCCCAGCTTGCCGTCGGGCTCGAGCGCCTCCACGTATATGCCGGTGCATTCCAGCGAATCGGCCTCTCCGCAACCGTGGGAAATCCCGGGGAGATCGCAGGATTCCTCTGCGGGGCCCGGCCCTGCTCCGTTGTCCAGGTGCCGGTAGCCAAACAGCTGGACCTTTCAGTGCAGTTCGTAGGCGATGATTTCCGCCACCAGGTCGAAGTGCTGAAAAAATACTTAAAACGCGAGGGATCGACCCTTGTCTTTGTCAATACGCGGGTCACCGCGGAAGCGCTCGGGCATGCCCTTTTCGGCCACGGGGATGTTGAGGTGCACCACGGATCGCTCTCAAAGGAAGTACGGATCGATGCAGAAGAGCGGTTCAAGAAAGGGGAGATCCGCACTCTCATCTGTACCTCCTCCATGGAGCTCGGGATTGATATCGGCCGTGTTGACCATGTCATCCAGTTCGGCTCTCCCCGTGAGGTTGCACGCCTGGTGCAGCGCGTGGGCCGGGCCGGGCACCAGCTGAATACCATATCGCGCGGCACCATCCTTGCCACGGGATTTGACGACCTGCTGGAGTCCCTTGTCATCGCCCGGAAGGCAGGCGCAAACGAGATCGAACCGGTGGTACTGCCGCGGCAAGCAGCTGATGTCCTTGCAAACCAGGTAGCGGCTATTGCGGTTGAATACGGGGAGATCGAGCGTTCGAGGATCCGCGAGATCTGCGAACGGACGATCCTGTTCCCTGACTGTAACGAACTCTTAGAAAAGGTCTGCCACCAGATGGAGGACCACCGCCTCATCCGGATTGACGGGAGCCGGATCGTCACCACTGCCCGGGCCCGACGGTACCTTGCAGGGAACCTCTCGATGATCCATGATGAGCGCAAGGTGCCCATCTTCGACATTGTTTCCCGGCGCACGGTCGGGACTCTTGACGAATCCTTTGTCGTTGGCTGGGTCCATACCGGTGTTGTGTTCATCACGAAGGGCCAGCTCTGGCGTGTCCTTGAGATTGCCGATGGGAAACTGACTGTGGAACCTGCAAAGAAGGCAATCGGGGAGCTCCCCTCATGGGAAGGCGAGCAGATCCCGGTCCCGCACTCCGTGGCACAGGAAGCCGGCGGGATCCGGAGGACCCGGTCGCTTGCGGAGTACCGCACGGAACCCGACGGGCTTGCTTTTGCATCCGCATTCTTCCGGGAAATGGACAAAAACCGGTCGCTTGTCCCGACAGACGACCTTATCACGCTTGAGAATACCGAGGACGGGGTGGTCTGCAATGTCTGTGCCGGTCATAAGGCAAACGAGGCGCTCGGGAGAGTCCTCTCGATCCTGCTCTCTGCCCGCTACGGTACAACAGTCGGGCTCGAACTGGACGCGTACCGTATGCTCCTGCGCCTTCCCTCGTCCATCCGGGCAGCAGATGTCCGCGACCTTCTTCTCTCCCTGGATCCTGCAACCATGCCCGGCGTGCTCCGCCTTGCCCTGAAGCGGACTGCGCTTTTCAAGTGGAAGCTGGTCCAGATTGCAAAGAAGTTCGGGGCCATTGATCCCGATGCCGATTATGAGAAGATCAGCATCCAGCGCCTCCTCGACTTCTTTGATAACACGGTTGTCCAGCAGGAAGCCTATCGCGAGCTGCTGTCCGAGTACATGGACATCGACACTGCAGCAGCGATCGTGACCCTTGTCCGGAATAAGAAGATCCAGGTGGCACTCGGCCCGCACTCCCTTATTGGTGCGGGGGGGCTCCTCTCATCCCGCGACCAGATCCCCCCGCCCACGGTGGACAGTGCGGTGCTTGCCACGCTCAAACGCCGGCTCAGCCAGGACGATGTCATCCTTGCGTGCATGAACTGCCGGGACTGGAAGAGCCGGACGGTTGTCTCCCGCGTTGACGAGCACCCCCAATGCCCGAAGTGTGGTGCCCGGCTGGTCGCTGCCCTGAAGCCCTATGAGGAAGAGCAGTATGCTGTTGTAAAAAAGCAGCGGAAGAATGCCGAGGAACGCGCGACAGAGCAGCGGCTCAAAAGAAATGCCAACATCGTTCTTTCGAGCGGGAAAAAAGCGGTCATCGCGCTCTCTGCCCGGGGCGTTGGGCCGGAGGTTGCTTCACGGATCCTCGGAACGCTGGCAGAAGGGGATGCATTCTATCGCGAGATCCTCAAGGCAGAACGCATCTTTGTCCAGACCCACCGGTACTGGGCATGATGTTGTAAACTACAGGTGCGGGTAAAAAGGGGATATTACATTATGCTCTCGAGCTTCTGCTCGAGGAAGTCGAGGCCTTTCTTGATGTCCTCGAGGTTCTTTCCGCCCGTGAGGATGATCTTTCCTGAAGAGAAGAGGAGCGCAACGATCTTGGGGTCCTTGATGCGGTACACAAGGCCCGGGAACTGTTCGGGTTCGTACTCGATATTCTCCAGGTTTAGGGTGATGACCACTTTATTGAGGTTGATATATTTCCCGATATCGTAGGAACAGACAATATTGGTGATTGCGACCTTGGGCTCCTTGAAGGTGTCGACACCGGCAGCCTTGAGGGACTTGATGATGATGCCAAGGCCGTCTGTGAGTGCTTTCTTGTCGCGGATACCGGTCAGCACGACCTTACCCGAGGAGAATATCAGGGATGCGATCTTCGGGTCTTCGATCCGGTAGACCGCACCCGGGAACCGCTTGGTATTGAGCTCGCAGCTCTTGATCTTGCCGGAGACTTCTGCAAGATTGATAGAATCGGCGATTACGCCGGAAGCTACGATATTCTCGATTTTTAATGACGCGTACTTTTTGTCAGCCATCCACTATACTATGCTGTGCTCTGAATCATAATACTAATGGAGAACCTTTATGTCCTCTCATCAGCACGCCGTTCCGACGGTTTTTTGCATCGCGGGGGACTTTTTCTTCCCCCTCGGAGGTCCATTTTCCGGGTATTGTTGCAGGCAGTATCCGGAAATACCCTGTCAGTGACCGGTTCCTGAATTTTAAAAAGGCAGATTGAAGAAGAACCGGAGAAAACATTCTTCCCGATTCTATGAAAAAGACCGTTCATGGCACGGACAGTTATGATAAGATGTGCGAACGCTTCGCCATCGATGTGCCGGAATACTATAATTTCGGGTTTGATGTGATCGATTTCTGGGCAAAGAAGGACCGTAACAAGCTTGCGATGATCTGGGTAAACCAGCAGGGGGAGGAACGGAAATACAGTTTCCTTGACTTGAAGAACCTCTCGAACAAGGCCGCAAACATCCTGCTCAAGTACGGTATCAACAAGGGAGACCGGGTACTCCTGATGCTTCCGCGGATCCCTGAGTGGTGGATCTTCTCTATTGCGCTGATCAAGCTTGGCGCCGTCTTTGCTCCCTGCCCCACCATGCTCACGGCCCGTGACATCAAGTACCGGGTGAACAAGGGGAAGTTCCGTATGATCATTACCGATCTTGAGAACGCGTCCAAGGTGGAAGAGATCTGCAACGAGTGCCCCACCCTGACATCCCGGATGATTGCTGATGGTGAACTCGCGGGATGGGCAAGTTTCCCTTATGAGCTGCTCTACCCGGCGCCGGTCTCCCACCGGTCCGTGAGCATCCCGGATGATCTCAAGACAAAGAGCACCGACCCGATGCTCATCTACTTCACCTCCGGCACAACGGGAGAGCCCAAGATGGTTCTCCACAACCACGGGTACCCGCTGGGACATATCGTGACTGCCCGGCTCTGGCAGGATGTAAAACACAACGACCTGCACTTCACGGTCTCCGACACCGGCTGGGCCAAGTGTGCCTGGGGCAAGATCTTCGGCCAGTGGATTGAAGGCGCCTGCATCTTTGTGTACAATTTCTCCGGGAAATTCCAGGCAACCGAGGTCCTTCCCCTGCTGGAGAAGTACGAGATAACCACGTTCTGCTGTCCTCCGACAATCTACCGGATGCTCATCCTCGCCGACCTGGAGAAGTTCGATCTCTCTTCCCTGCGCCACTGCACCAGTGCCGGCGAACCGCTCAATCCCGAAGTGATCCGGGTCTGGAAAGAAGGAACGGGCCTGACCATCTGCGAGGGGTATGGACAGACCGAGACCTGCTGCTGCGTTGCCGCGTTCCCGACTGTCGAGCCCCGCCCCGGCTCCATGGGGAAGCCCTCGCCGGGATGGAAGATCGAGGTGCATGACGATGACGGCAAGGCACTGGGAAACCACGAGGAAGGCCGGCTCGCCATCCGGTGCAAGCCCCGCCCGCCGGGCCTCTTTGTCGAGTATCTTGATAACCCCGAAGAGAACAAGAAGTCGTTTGTCAACAACTGGTATTACACCGGCGACAAGGTGTACCGCGATGATGACGGGTACTTCTGGTTTGTCGGGCGTGATGACGATGTGATCAAGAGTTCCGGATACCGTATCGGCCCGTTCGAGGTCGAGAGTGCGCTCTTAGAGCACCCGGCCGTGCAGGAAGCAGCCGTTGTCGGGTCTCCCGATCGTATCCGCGGGCTGATCGTCAAGGCGTTTGTTGTCCTGAAGAAGGGATACGAACCCTCGGAATCGCTGGTGCGGGAGATCAAGACCTATGTCAAACGCACCACGGCGCCCTACAAGTACCCCCGGCAGATAGAATTTGTCAGCGAACTCCCCAAGACAATCTCGGGAAAGATCAAGCGGAATGAGCTCCGTGCGGCAGAACTGAAAAAATACCTTGACAGCAAATAACCTGTCACGTGTGGTGCAGTAACAATCTCTCTCGTTTATCTCTCTTTTTTTGTTGGATTTGATGTTCCTGTCTTCGAGATCTGATGCACGTAGTAAAACGAAACATGTAATAAGTGCACCACTAAATGGATCAGTATGGTGCGATACTCCATCACTATGGACGATACTCTTGCGGATACCATTGATGTGTCTGCTAAAAAGCAACGATTATCCCGGTCCGAATGGATCACCGAGGCGTGCGAGTCCCATCTCTCCACCGTCCCGGGTGCAGTCCCGGTCAGTTCTGCAACGCTCCCGTCAACGGGAAAAACCCTCCCCCGGGACCTGCATAACATGCCCGATTACGAGACCATGGCAAAGAACTTCCGGATCGATGTCCCCGATTATTTCAACTTCGGGTTCGATGTCATCGATGCCTGGGCACAGAAGGACCGGAATAAACTTGCGATGATCTGGGTGAACCAGAAAGGCGAGGAGAAGAAGTTCACGTTCTGGGACCTGATGCGCCTCTCCAACCAGATCGCGAATATGTTCATCAAGTACGGTGTCAACAAGGGAGACCGCGTCCTGATCATGCTCCCCCGTATCCCGGAATGGTGGACTGCCACCATTGCCCTGATCAAACGCGGTGCTGTCTATTGCCCGGCGCCCACGATGCTGACAGCAAAGGACCTGAAATACCGGATCAATATCGCCGAGATCAAGATGGTCATCACCGACACTGAACATGCCGATACGATCGATGCCATCATGAAAGACTGCCCGTCCCTCACCTGCCGCATGCTGATCGACGGGAAACGCGACGGGTGGATCAGTTACCCGGTTGAGCTCGATTACCCTGCACCGGTTTCGGCAAAACTTGTGACCCTTCCGGGAATGAAGAAGACAAAAAGCACTGATCCCCTCGTCATCTTCTTTACGTCCGGCACCACGGGTGAACCAAAGATGGTGGTCCACGACCACAGTTACCCTCTCGGGCATATCGTCACGGCACGATTCTGGCATGACCTCCGCTCGACCGATCTCCACCTGACCCTTTCCGACACGGGATGGGCCAAGAGCGCCTGGGGCAAGTTCTATGGGCAGTGGATCGAGGGTTCGGCCATCTTCGTCTACGATATCCGGGGCAGGTTCAATGCAACCGAGATCCTGCCATTAATGGAGAAATACGGCATCACAACATTCTGTGTCCCGCCAACGATCTACCGGATGCTGATCCTCGCGGACCTCGACAAGTTTGACTTCACCGAGCTCCGCCACTGTGTCAGCGCCGGGGAACCTCTCAATCCCGAGGTCATCAAGGCATGGAAGGACGCGACCGGCCTGACCATCTTCGAGGGGTACGGCCAGACCGAGACGGTCCTGTGCATTGGCACGTTCCCGGGCATGCAGCCGAAGTACGGCTCGATGGGACGCCCCTCCCCCGGGTGGGAGATCGAGCTCCATGACGACCACGGGAAGCCGGTCCCGCTCCATGAAGAAGGCAAGATTGCGATCCGCTGCAATCCCCGCCCCGTAGGGATGTTCCGCGAGTACCTGAACAATGCCGAGGAGAACAAGAAATCCTTTATCGGCGACTGGTATTACACCGGGGACAAGGCCTACAAGGATGAAGACGGGTACCTCTGGTTCATCGGCAGGGACGATGATGTGATCAAGGCATCCGGCTACCGTATCGGACCGTTCGAAGTCGAGAGCGCCTTGATCGAGCACCCGGCCGTCCAGGAAGCAGCAGTCGTCGGGTCCCCCGATGACATCCGTGGCCTGATCGTCAAGGCATTCATCATTTTAAAACCGGGATACACCCCGTCCGAAGGGCTCATCCGCGAGATCCAGACCCATGTCAAGAAAGTGACCGCACCGTACAAGTACCCGCGGGCAATCGAATTTGTCGAATCGCTCCCCAAGACAATCTCCGGCAAGATCCGCAGGAACGAACTCCGCGACCGCGAGCTGAAGAAGTTCCAGAACGAGATGAACGGCCAGAAGAAGGCATAAACCCTCTTCTCCCCTACCTTTATTTAATCCGGCAGGTAATCTATACAGGCGCGAGGATCGCCGAGCCAGGTCAAAGGCGTTAGGTTCAGGGCCTAATCCCGCAGGGGTTCGCCGGTTCGAATCCGGCTCCTCGCATCAACCTTTTTTTATAACCGGTATTTCCAACATCCTGAACTCTTCTCGTACTGTCGCTCCTCATTACCGCTCACGAGTGTATTCCTGCCACAGGGCATGCTGCATTTCTCCTATGCCCTCCCATTCCTGGCCATTTTTTCACGGGAATGCGAAGAGAAAACTCCAGATTTCGCATTGTTGGTTTTTATCCCTTCAACCATCTGGAGACAAAATGAGAAAACTTCCTCGCATCAGGTTTTTTTCCTGGGTTGCTGGGGAACGGTATCCGCGGTTTCGACAAACCGGTACGCTCCTTTCGGGATGGTTATGGCAAACCGGGCACCTTTCCCGTATTCCCCGATCTCCTGGATACTCATCCCGGTAATAGCAAGGATCTCTTTTGCAAGGAACATGCCAAGACCGGTATTCTTCCCAAAGCCCCGGTTAAAGACACGAGGCTTGTCTATTTGAGGGACACCCTGGCCATTATCTTCATAGAAGCAGGTAAGGCACTCATCGGACTCATGGAAGGAGAGCTGGATCCTGTCCATCGCGTTGCCCCCGTGACGGAGGGAGTTGTCGACAAGGTTGTAGAAGACCTTCGTCAGCAGCGGGTCGGCCAGTACCTCAACATCATTCCGCTCGGGTTCGATGCGGATATCCTTTAACGCAAGTCCCCGCGTGGATTTGACCAGTTGTGCGTTCATGTTCTGCCAGGACGGCGCTATCATGCCCATGGTCTGGTAGTCCCGGGTGAAGGTGATCTGTTCTTCGATGGTGTTGACAACTTTCATCTGTTTTTTTATGAGTTCCAGTTTCTCCGGATCTCCCTCGTTGTCCTGTGCCAGATCATGGTAGGCCCGGAGTGCGCCAAGCTGGTTGAGGATATCATGGCGGGTGATACTGGAGAGGAGCTGGAGTTTCGCGTGGGCCGTCCTGAGCCCGGTCTCGGCTAACCTGCGGTCGGTGATGTCCTCGGTCGTCCCTTCAAGGGTAGCGATCCCGCCGCGATCACCGGGGATCCCGCGTACGTTTAAGGTAAGCCAGATATGCTCCCCGTCATTCCTTATGAACTCCACATCCATGGCCCTGATCGCCTCCCCCCGTGCAATCTGTCCAGTGATCGTGTCGCGATCGGCAGGATTGGCATACAGGTCACGCATGGACTCAACCGATCGCTTCATCTCTTCGGGTGAAGCGTAGCCGAATATCCGTGCAAAAGCCGGGTTGATCTCGATGATGCTCCCGTCGGGAGCAGTCCGGTAGATCCCAAGGATGGCGTTCTCGAAGATATTCCGGTACCGGGCCTCACTTGCCCTGAGGGCATCCTCGTTCCGTAACAGTTCCTCGTGGTGGTGGCGGAGTTCCTCTTCAATGGCGGTCAGTTCTTCAAACGATGCGGCAAGGTCCTCGTTCTTCCTGAGCAGCGACTCCTGCATCTGCCGGAGTTCGGAAATATCTTCGACAATGCAGACAACACGGAAGAATGTACCGTGCTGGTCTTTGAGCCCGCTTGCACTGACACTGACATCGAGACTGCACCCGTCCTTCTTTTGCATCCGGTAGATCTGGTTCCGCGACGAGCCGGTGGTCAGCGCCTGCCGGAAATATTCCTTTGCGGTATCAGCAAAATCCCCGTGGACAAGGGATGTAAAGGGCTTCCCCAAAATCTCGCTCTTGTCGTACTGCAGCACGTCATTCATCCTGCGGTTGCAGTCGACAATGATGCCCTGCCGGTTGACCGAGATGATCAGGTAGGGTGCAGCATCGAAGATATGCCGGAACTTCTTCTCGTTCCGTGCCAGTTTCTCTTCAGCATCCTTGAGACGGCTGATATCCGTCACCATGGCAAATGAACCGGTAAAACGCCCTGCATCGTCAAAGATCGGGGAACCGGAGACCAAAAACCAGCACGTGCTCCCGTCTTTCCGGATAAACCGGCACTCGAACTGTTCGCTTCTTCCGGCCATCCGGTTCTGCCTCCGGATTGCATGGTCCCTTGCATGCTCCTCAGCCATGAACCTGGTGATGCTCTCCCCCAGGATCTCCTCTTCTGAATAGCCGAGGAACTCCGTGAGTTTCCGGTTGACGAACGTTGTGTTGAAGTCGGCGTCAAGCATCCAGATGCCTTCGTTTGCCGTCTCGACAATGCGGCGGTACTTCTCCTCGCTTGCCTTGAGGGCAGTCTCGTTTTTCAGCAGGATCTCATGGTGGTGGCGGAGTTCCTCTTCGATGGCGGTCAGTTCCTCAAAGGACGCGGCAAGGTCCTCGTTCTTCCTGAGCAGCGAATCCTGCATGTCCCGGAGTTCGGTGATATCCTCGATGATGCAGACAATCCTGAAAAAGGTCCCGTGCTGGTCTTTGAGCCCGCTGGAACTGAGGCTGACGCCGATCTCTGTCCCATTTTTTCTCTGCATGGAAAATGCCTGGCTTTTCGCTGAACCGGTTGTCAGCGTCTGCCGGAAATGTTCCCGAACTTCCGCACAATCATTGCCACGCAGGAGGGAGTCAAACGGCATTCCGAGGATCTCGCCCTTATCGTAGTGCAACACGTCCTGGATCTTGCGGTTGCAGTCAACAATAATCCCCTGCCGGTTGACCGAGATGATCAGGTAGGGCGCAGCATCGAAGATATGCCGGAACTTCTTCTCGTTTCGTGCCAGTTTGTCCTCGGCAGCCTTGAGGCTGCTGATGTCCGTGACCATGGCAAACGAGCCGGTGAAATTGCCGGCCAGGTCGACGGACGGAGAGCCGGAGACAAGGAGCCAGCAGGTGCTGCCGTCTTTCCTTATGAACCGGCATTCGAACTGCTCGCTCTTCCCCTCTTTCCAGCTCTTTTTTCGCGCACCGTAATCCCGGGCGTGTTCCGCTCCCATGAGGCTCGTGATCTTCTTGCCGATCAGTTCCTCTTCCGAATACCCGAGGAATTCGGCGAATTTCCGGTTGATGAAGGAGATGGTAAAGTCTCTGTCCAGCGCCCAGATCCCTTCGTTTGCTGTCTCGACGATCCTGCGGTATTTCTCCTCGCTCTGGCGCAGGGCGTCCCCGCTCCGTTTCAGTTCATCGTAGTTTGCCCTGAGTTCCTCTTCCTGTCCCGTCAGCTGTTCATACGCTGCCGCAAGCTCCACGTTCGTCTTGTGCAGTTCATCCTCAGCCCGTTTCCTCCGTTCATCGTCTTCCCGGACGCGGAGGGCAAAGGTCAGGTCATGGGCCATTTCTTCCAGGAGAGAGACAATCTGGTCGTCAAAGAACCCGGTCTCGGGGGCGCAGAGCGTGAGGGCGCCGGCATAGCGTGTGCCACGTGCAAAGGGGATCGCCGCGATGGCCTGGTATCCCCGGAGGATTGCCTCGGCTTTCCAGGGGTATGATTCCGGATCTTCTGGAAGGGAGTTGTAGATCGTGCATTTCCCCGAGCGGAATGCAGCAATCGTGGGGCTGCTTTTCGGATCATCTGTATTGGGTGCTGTGGTCAGGTTCTCCAGGTACCCGTCCGTGTGCCCGTACGAGGCAATGGGCCCGAAGGTATCGGCCCCGACGGCAATACCGGCCCATGCCATCCGGAACCCCCCGCTCTCGACCGAGATCCTGCAGATCTCCTCGAGCAGGTCCGGCACAGCGGTGTTCCGCACAATGGCCTTGTTGGTTGCACTCAAAAGCGAGTAGAGCCGGTTGAGCCGGTAGATATGGAACTCCCCCTGCCGGTGCTCGTGAGCGGTGATGATCTTCCGCGCAAGTTCGGTGAACTGGGGTTTGGGAGCACCGCCCTTCTGCATGTAGAAGTCCGCACCGTACTCGAATGCCTCAACCGCTACTTCCTCCCGTCCTTTGCCGGTAAAAATGATGAACGGGAGTTTCGGGAACTGCTTCCGCAAGGTCTTTAAAAATTCGATGCCGTCCATCTCCGGCATCTGGTAGTCGGAGACGACCACATCGTAGTGGGAGGTGGAGAGGAGTTCAAGTGCACGTGAAACGGAGGTTGTTATATCGACCTTGAGCCTGCCCGTCCGCTCAAGGTAGGTCCTGCCGATGTCAAGGAGCACTTCTTCATCATCTACATAAAGGACTGAAATCATATGCAAACGCCCTGGCACGAGACGATGCCCCGGGCGGTAACCGTGTACATTTTCTCGCAGGGGCTGATATACAACTCGGTTTAATTCTGCGGGAAAAACGAACAATATGGGCGTATTTTTCTACAAATCTATGCATTCCTGCGGATTTTATCCCTTTTGCCGGGGAAAATGTTAAAAAAATTCCGTCTGAAATCCGCAATAACAATGCATAAATAGTCTATATCAGCATAAACACCGCGCAGTAGAATGCGAAGATCGGGATGAAGAGTGCGAGATAGAGCGATTTGTTCCAGCGCCAGATCGCAAGACCGTCCATGGTCGCGATGGGCATCAGGCTGTAGACTGCTGTGATGAGGTTGATGGTGAACCCGATCCCCCCGGCCAGTGCCCAGACCCCGCCAAACATCACCATGGCAAGGAAGACAAAGGTGAGGATGATCGACACAACCGGCCCGGCAACCATCTCGATCCCGATCGTTCTCGGGTTTTCATCGTCTGTCCGGTTGACCAGGTTCCGGTACGAGGCGCCGAACGCATTGCCAAAGAGCCAGGCCGTGACAAACATGATGATGGTTCCAAGGCCCCAGAACCGGGTGTCTGCGTCCTGCCCGTGTTTTGTGGCAAAGTAGCGGTGCGCAAAATCATGGAGTACAACTGATACTGCACCAACTGCAATGTAAATGAGCACCATATCGAGAGTGAGTTCGGCCCGGTCCGCAAGCATGAACGCCAGTGCAACGATAATGACCGCACCCTCAATGACCAGGACTTCCGTTGCCGAGAGCCCGAAGTAATGCTGCTCCATCTTCTGCACCGCAAGCTTCCGGGCAGCGATCTCCTTATCGCTCAGTTTCTCAACAGCATGCTCGCCTGCAAGCTCTGCAAAGAACTTCAGGAACTTGATGAGCGCCTGCCAGATGAACGCGATATTGGATAGGATCAGCTGGATCACGATCACGCCGATGCTCGTGATGACTGCGGCGAGCGCCATGAACTGTGCGGGGATGTATGCCGATGCCGGAAGGTTCGTTGCCGCAGGACCTTTTGCCTCCTGGATCAGGCCGATGATCCCTTCTTTTCGCTCTGGTCCCCCGGTGTCGCTGGCCGGCCCGACAGGAATAACGCTCCCTGCGCTGATGAGGTCTGTCCGGGAGAGGGTGTCACTGCCAAATGCATTGGATACCCTGAGGCGGACGGTATAGGTCCCGGGTACGGTGTAGGTATGTAGTGGGGACTGTTCTTTCGATGTTGCGCCGTCACCAAACTCCCACTGCCATGCGACGGGGCGGTTCAGCGAGGCGTCCGAGAACGATACGCTTAACGGGACAGTCCCGTCCTGAGGAGATGCGGAGAAGTCGGCAATGGGGGGATTCCCGACCTGAATATACGCAGGTTCACTCCTTGTATCGGTGCCGTAGATATTGGTGACCGTGAGCCGGATGGTATACTCGCCATCTGCAGTATACGTGTGCGTCGGGTTCTGCCGGTCAGAGGTTGACCCGTCGCCAAAGTCCCAGTGATACCCCATCGGAGAAATGCCCCGTGATGTATCCGCGAAACTGACCGTAAGCGGCGCCGGCCCAAGCCGGGTGCTGGAGAAAAATTCAGCCACCGGCGGATTGGTGACCGTTATATAGCCCGGACCCGATGTATCCCCTGCTTCCGCAAAAGCAGGTACGGTAAGCAGCGTGGCCGTAAGGATCAGGACGAGCAGGAGGAATTGTTTGTTGTGCATGATTGATCACCCGAATGGAGTAGTACACACTGGAGGAGGTGATTGATGAGCATGTGTCTGTTTTTGTTTTCTCTTCGGAATCATAAAGGAATTGTCATCAGTACGGTTTTTCTCTCCCGGCTGTGAAAGCAGATGAATCGTTTAATTCATTCTCCATCAGTTCGCTGCACATGCTGATGAATTATTGCGATCCCCGCGGTTAGCTGAATCCAGGAAAACAGGTGAATGATGTGCTTTCAGGTCCTGTGATATAAGAAAAAATTGGAAATTTTCTTCGTAGAACGAAGGGGTCATCAGACCCCGAGTTCGAGAAAAAAGTCATCAGACTTTTTTCGAAGTGTCCCCCTTCATAATGTACTTGACCAGCAGGAAGATCACGAGCGCGATGATGGTGAAGTCAATGATAGCACCGACATAGTCGCCGACAAGAAACTTCAGGGGGCCGATCTCCAGGGTTGCCAGCCGCCAGTCCCCGCCCGGGATTAAGACGGCGATGATGGGCATGATGATATCGGCTACGGTGGAGTTGACCAGTTTTGTTGCAGCAGTACCTATGACAAACGCAACAGCAAGACCGATAACCTGGTATTTGTTCAGGAAGTCCATGAACTCCTTGCTGAACCCCTCGGCGCCTTTCCCCAGGCTCGATACTCCCCCGCCAATCATTTTCTCAGCATTACCAAGTGTTTTGTCAACCATAATCATACACCAGTCAGGACATCATCGTCCCTGATTGTTACCATGAACCTGCACCCTGATTACACTTCCCCTCATCCATAATGCGTGGGGGGCGATCCTAAAAAAACAGGGGAATTGCACGATCAGGTTTTTTCAGATGGAGTGACAGACCCGATGATCGCGGGATTACCTTTGTACCGTGTCAGGGATCCGTGGATGGCCAGGGGAAACAGCGTTCCATCCCGGCGCCGGGCATTGACCGTGTACCGCTCCGAGCTGACAATGCCGGAAAGGCGGTCATCAACGGCTTTTCTCACCCTTGGCCGGTCGTCCTCCGGGAACAGGTGGGTAAAATCCGGTAAGGCTGTTAGTTCGTCTGCGGGCCAACCGGTTATGTGCGAGAATGCAGGATTGACATAGATGAAGCGGTTATCCTGGATCATGTAAATCCCCTCCGCGAGCGAACCGGTCAGGCACCGGAATTTCTCCTCGGAATCAGCCAGTTCCAGCTGGGCAGCTTTCTCTTTTGAGATGTCAATTAAGGACACAATGCTCTTCTTTGTCTCAGGAATCATCTCGACCGTTATGTAGGTATCAATCGTCCGCCCGTCACGGGCAAGGAATCTGAACTCATAGTTCTTTGGGACACTGGCAGGATTGGCCCGACGGATCTCATGATAGTTTTTCATGCGTTCCACATCCTGTGGTGAGACGAACTTCGTCCACGGCATCCTGTTCTCGATCTCCGTACGGGAATATCCCGAGATCCGCTCCATCTCCCGGTTTGCCCGGATCACGGTCTTGTCTTCACCGAGGATCATCATAGCAGTCCCGGTTGATTCAAAAACCGTACGGTACAGTGCTTCGGACTCATGGAGTGCCTTGTCGGAGGCTTTCCGGGCAAGGGCGCCTGCAATGATCTGGCCGAAGATCCGGAAGATGTCCATGTCTTCTGCCGGAATAACATTCTCTTTCGTGGTTGAATCGATCCCAAGCGATCCGACGATCTGCTGACCGATTGCAAGAGGGATGAGGACGAACGATCGTATCCCCATCTGGTTCAACCATCTCATGTGCTTTCCGGTATCGCCCGACACCGTGATCAACGCCGAAACACTCGGGACAAGGACCGGCTCAAATTGCCGGATCCGCTCCGTGGAAAAAGAGAAATCCGCAGCATTGAACGAACCGATCCGGTCTGTCATCAGAAAATTTCCTGGGGAATTCCACTCATATGCAAAAGATAACTCCCGGTTTCCGAGATTTTCCAGCGCGATATTACAGTGATCTGCGCCAGTTATGGAACCGATCTCCGCGAGGAGCTGCGTGATGGCATCGTCGACCTGGTCGGGAGACAGCCGGATGAACCGCGTTGCAGTCACTGACGTGTGCCGGATCAGCTCGAGCTGACGGTGCAGTGCCTTTTCTGCATTTCTCCGTGATATAGCCTGGCTTATCTTGTGGCCAAGTTCCGCGAAAAGGGCCTTGGTATCCCCGCCCTTCTGGAGATAAAAGTCCACACCGCTGTTGATTGCTTCGACAACAACCTCTTCACGCCCTTTGCCGGTAAAGAGGATAAACGGGATTACGGACCCGCGACGGACCTGCCTGAGGAAGCGGATCCCGTTACACTCGGGCATCTGGTAATCTGAGACAATGGCATCGAAGGACTGCTTTTTTAGCATTTCCAGCGCGATGTATCCCGATTCTGCAGTAGAAACCGTGAACTGGCCACCCTGTTCCAGGAAGAGTTTTCCCAGTTCAAGGAGATCCGGTTCATCGTCCACATAGAGGATAGAATAGGTGTTCGCCATGATGGAAATGCCCGCAACCGAAGAACCGCTCTGTATTGTATGCTCATAATTGGTGCATGATAAGAGTATTGGTAAAAAGGGATGGATGTTACACTAACGGTCCCGGCTGCTGGTTGGAAAGCGCCGGAAGTTTTGTCGGCTTGACAAGAACCGGTTCTTTTCCCTGCCGGATCTTCTCGATGATGAGCTCTTTTCCGCGTGAGGTCATGGCAAAGACCGGGATCGCAACTCCTGCCTGGACGAGGGCTTTTTGTGCAACCGCTTCCCGGATCGTCTTTGAGGCACACGAGGTTACGAGATCGGAGGCAGCAACGAGCTGTTCTGCCTCTCTCTTCGTGAGCCCGGTTACGTGCACACTGACAATGAAGGTATCCGGGTGGATCTTCCGGATTGCCGCTGCCGCATCCGGCCCCGCTACGGTTACAGCAATCTTCCGGAATCCTTTTTCTACGGCAAGCGAGACACCGGCAACCGCATCCATCGCGGCATGGGTGCGGTCAAGGACAAATCCCCCCTCTTTTTCAATCCGGTCCATCACCGTGGGGTACGGGCATGTCGAGGCGAGTCCCGACATCCTTCCCCCGATCCCCTGCACCATGGCCGGCTTTGTGGCAACAACCGTACCAGCGCCGTCGCAGGCGATGACGGCTGCGTCAATGAGCCCGGCCTGGATCCCGAAACTGAGCAGTTCCGATGCCCCGAATCCTACGAACTCCCGGTTGTCGATAACCTCCCGGTCCGGTGTGCACATGCCGAAGGCCCTGATCCGGTGCTCGATGTTTGCCTTCACCGATTCCTTATTGATATCCGGGATCGGGTACGCGAATTTTTTCGCGAGCGGACAATCCTTGATCATGGCCTCGCCGACTTCCACGACCTTTCCGTTGCGGATAACGATCCGGCACCGGCCAATCGCCTCGATGATATGCTCGTCGTTTCCCTGCGTCATGATGGATCTCCCCAACACCTGTTTGTTTCGGGGAATATAGGATTATTGCATACCGGCAGGTTCCCGCCCGCGTTCATGGCAATACATATGATGGAACAACGACGATAATGTTGCATGGGTGGGGAGTCGCGACTGTGGGAGATCGATGTTGCCCGCGGGGTTGCGATCCTCATGATGATCGTCTTCCACACGGTCTTCGACCTCTCCTTCTTCGCAATTTTCCCGGTGGATGTTGCCTCCGGGTTCTGGCGATATTTTGCGTATGCGACTGCGACACTCTTCCTGCTGATTGTCGGGATCTCGCTTGTCATCAGCCATGACCGATCAGCTGTGACGATGTCCGGCTTCCCGCTTGCAAAGAAATTTGTTCTCAGGGGCGCGGGCATCTTTGCGCTCGGCCTGCTTGTCACGCTCGCGACATGGCTTTATCTTCCGGAGCAGTACGTCATCTTCGGGATCCTGCACCTGATCGGCGTCTCCGTGATGCTCTCGCCCCTCTTCTTCCGGCTTAAGGCCTGGAATATTCTCGCGGGAATTTTTTGTATCCTCATCGGGTGGTTCGTGGTGAGCCGCACCATCCTGCCGTCGCCCCCGCTCGTCCTCCTCCCGCTCGGTATCCATGCCCCTGCGTTCTGGTCGGTCGATTACACGCCGCTCTTCCCATGGCTGGGCGTTGTCCTGATGGGGATGGGGGTCGGAGCTCTTCTGTACGCGGGCGCCACCCGGCACTTTACATTGAAGCCCCTGTCGGATTGTTTTGTCCGGCCTTTGTCGTTCCTGGGCCGGCACTCGCTCATCATCTACCTTGTCCACCAGCCGGTGATCATCCTGCTGCTTGCTGCGGTGACGGGTACGAAAGTGCTGTGAGGGGGCGTCTTCACCCTTTGCAGGAATCCACTCCCCGATGGAATCCCCCTTTTTGAGATGCTCCAATCCGGGGACGTATAGGGCTCGGATTCCCCTCTTTTCCGAATTCGGAGGGAATAATTCTGGAAAATGGGGGAATAATTCACGTTCCGACAACCATTTTCACGCCGGAAAACCAGAGGTAAATTTTAGCCACATTCTTTTGGCCGATCTCAGCCCGGATCAGGCTCTGGGTGGGGGGATGTGGGGAAACTCCCTTTTTCAGGTAACGTTCTACGACGGGACATCTCATTCTCCGACGGTGTGCCCCGGATCACCGGCGCCTCCCGGTTGATTTCGCGTGCTCATGCCCAGGAATTATTGCGATCGTTCAACCAAATAGCACCAATTAGGCAGTTTTTGGAGGCTAATATGGCCTTGAATGGGGATACTATCACCGCAATGGGCGTATTTTCTAAATGGTGTACCGTAATTCGCGAAAAAATGCGACTTCCGGAAAACCGGTTTTTTAAAATGAGCCCGGATCCGAAAAATACGCGATTTACGAGGAGATAATTTTTATGGGGATTTACACTCGTGCAGAGTAGCCAGGCGAATAAGAGCGGGTTGTTTCTCCGACGTGAGATACGCTTCTGGTCCAGGGGTCCTTCATACGGGTTCGTTGACCTGTCACAGGTCAGATACCCGTGACGGGTATTTTTGAGGAGTCCGGAAACGCACTAATATATAGGGGGGTTTTTGGAGGGGTATCGATGGTAAACGTCATGAAACACGAGGTTCCCTTTCAATCGATGATTTCGTTCTGGCAGGAATGCGTAATAGAAAATTGCAGCAGGGTGCGATTGAAAATTTTTTAATCGGACCCTGCTTGAAAAAAATTCAGCGCGGTCCCGATCGCGATTGCATTTGCGATCCGGATCAACCAGACCCTACTCGAAATTTTTTGAGCAGACTTTGATGAAAAAAATTTCAGCAGACCTTGTTCATGAAAAGTTAAACGGATCTGTATGAGCGTGAAAATAAGAATGATGGCTTACGTCGATCGGGGCTCCGGTTTTTCAACCAGAGCCTGCTGAAAATTTTTTGAGCAGACTTTGATTGCAATTTTTTCAGCGGACTCTGCTTGAAAATTTTTAATCGGATCTTCCTTGAAAAAATTCAAACGCGATCGCGATCGTGATTAAAATTGTGATCCGGATCAAGCGGATCTTGATTGAAAAAAGTTGAGCAGACTTTGGTTGTGAAATGGGAAGCTCTTGTTGATGCGATGAGCCAGACGCGGAAAAGGTCTGCCGACTTTTCCGCTACGCACTTACCTTTACGCGAACATGCGGACAGGCCGTTGCCCAGCGAGGGGGCGACGAGCCCCCCGAGCGACTCCGAGCATAGCGAGGAGGGGGTGGAATCGTATTTTCAATTTGAATTTCCCGTCCCCGTAAAATCTAAAAATATATTTCAACATCTTTAACGCGATTGAGCGCACCACATTCTTCAATGGCAGTCCCCGAATCCATCCAGCCTCTTGTCGAAAAGTACACCTATCATCGTGAAGCCTACATCCGCGGGCAGGAAAAATACAATGAATCACAACTCCGCCAGGATTTCACCGATCCGTTTTTCCACGCACTTGGCTGGGATGTGAACAACAACAAGGGACATTCGGAAGCCTATCGGGAAGTGCTGCATGAGGAGCCGGTACGGATCCGGGGGACGACCAAATATTTCGACTACACGTTCCGGATCGGGGGCGTCCGGAAGTTCATTGTCGAGACCAAGAAGCCATCCGTGCATATCAAGGATGATGCGGATGCAGCCCTCCAGCTCCGCAGGTATGCGTGGAACGCAAAACTCCCGCTTTCCATCCTGACGAACTTTGAGGAGTGGGCGATCTATGACTGCACGATCAAGCCGGAGAATGGCGACACGGCTGCAAAGGGACGGATCGAGTATTTCACGTACAAGGATATTCCGGCCAAGTGGGACTACCTTGTCAGTGTCTTCTCACAGGACTGTATCCTGAAGGGATCGTTCGACCGGTACGCTGCATCGCAGAAAGGGAAGAAGGGGACGGCTGCGGTAGACGACGATATCCTTTCCGAGATCGAGTCGTGGCGGGACGCTCTCGCAAAGAACATCGCGATCCGGAACGAGAACCTCTCGGTGGCCGAGCTGAACACGGTTGTGCAGCGCACCATCGACCGGCTCCTTTTCTTACGGATCTGCGAGGACCGGGGGATCGAGGAGTATACAACGCTCCACAAACTTCTCGAAGGCGAGCACGTGTATGCCCGGCTCTGCGAGCTGTTCCGGAACGCTGACGCGAAGTACAATTCCGGTCTTTTCCATTTCGAGAAAGAGCCGGATTCCGATGAGCTGCCCGACACCCTCTCGCTTTCCATTGCAATGGACGACAAAGTACTGAAAGGGATCATCAAGCGGCTCTACTACCCCGAGACCCCGTACCTCTTCTCGGTCATCCCGCCTGCGATTCTCGGCCACGTGTACGAGCAGTTCCTTGGGAAAGTAATCCGCCTCACGGACGGCCACCAGGCAAAGGTGGAGTTCAAGCCGGAGGTGAAGAAGGCAGGCGGCGTCTTCTACACGCCGCAGTACATCGTGGAATACATTGTTGCGCACACGGTCGGCGAACTCGTGAAGGACAAGACCCCCCGCGACGTGGCAAAGCTCCGCGTCCTCGACCCGGCGTGCGGCTCCGGTTCGTTTCTGATCGGGGCGTTCCAGTTTCTCCTTGACTGGCACCGCGACTGGTACATCGCAAACCTCGTCCCGGTCTTCATCGACAAGAAGTCCGTGACCGACCCGGCCGTCCTTGCTCTCCTGCCCGAGCCCACCCCGCGGGGCAAGAGAAAACTGACACAGGTTGAGCTCCCGGTGTACAAGGCCGGCACGACCGGCGATGCAACACGCTCTCGGAGCGACTGGCGCCTGACCACGGCCGAGAAGAAACGTATTTTGTTGAACACCATCTACGGTGTGGACATCGACCAGGCCGCAGTTGAGGTGACGAAACTCTCGCTTCTCCTGAAAGTTCTCGAAGAAGAGAACGAGGAGAACATCGACAAGCAGCTGAAACTTTTTGCGGAACGGGCGCTCCCCTCGCTGCACGAGAACATCAAGTGCGGGAACTCTTTGATCGGTACTGATATTATCACACCGGAGATGCCTGCGGAGGAGGTCAAGCGGATCAACCCGTTCGACTGGGACCGGGAGTTTGCCGATGTGATGAAGGCGGGCGGGTTCGATGCGGTGATTGGGAATCCGCCGTATGTGAGGCAAGAAATCCTTGGACATGAGTTCAAGGACTACGCAAAGAAGAATTATGAAGCCTATGCAGGGACAGCAGATCTCTATGTGTACTTCTTTGAAAAAGCACAAACTCTCTTGCACGGTGACGGTCACTTTGGAGTGATTTGTTCCAACAAATTTTTGAAGGCAAACTACGGTAAAAATTTACGATCCTTCCTTTCCAAAAAGACAAAAATAATTCAAATTATTGATTTTGGAGAGTTACCTGTCTTTCAAAATGCATCAGCATTCCCAGCAATTTTTCTTATTCAAAAAAACAAAGTGGAGAATCAACAATTTTTCTATTGTAAGATTAAGCAATTGAATTTTTCATCGCTTGAAATAGAATGCAATTCTAATGGAAGAATATTAAATAGTCAAGCAATTGCGAATGATGTTTGGACATTATCTGAAGAAAAAGATCATACAATTTTTGAAAAAATTCGAAATGTTGGGATTCCATTAACTGATTATATCAATGGAATCTGTTATCGCGGGATTATCACTGGATTAAATGATGCGTTTCTCATCAATGAAGAAATAAAAAATCGTTTGATTAGTGAAGATCCAAACAGTGCAAAAGTAATCAAACCTTTTATAATCGGTCGAGAAGTACGAAGATATCTTCCACCTCACTTTAAAAATTATTTAATTTATATTCCCTGGCATTTTCCACTTCATACCGATCCATCCATTACTGGTGCATCAAAACAAGCGGAGAATGAATTTAAAAGCAAATATCCAGCGATATACAACCATCTCTTCCAATTTAAAGAGAAATTGATGGCTCGGAATGCAGATGAGACTGGTATTCGATATGAATGGTATGCTCTTCAACGATATGGGTCGTTTTTTTACACAGAATTTGAAAAATCAAAAATTATTTTCCCTGAGATCGCCATGAGTAGTCGTTTTACATACGATACCGGTCGCAATTATTGCAATGCAAAAGTTTTCTTTATTCCTACAAATGATTTGTATCTTTTAGGTTTACTTAATTCGAGATTACTTTGGTTTTGCCTCGGAAAAATTTGTTCTGTTTTAGGGGATGCTGAAAAAGGAGGGAGGTTGATGTTGCAGTGGGTTTTTGTATCCCAAATCCCCATCCGCACCATCAACTTCTCCGACACCGCTGACAAAGCCCGGCACGACCGCATGGTCACACTCGTCACTACGATGCTTGACTTAAACAAAAAGTTGCAGGATGCCCGTGTCGATCACGAGAAGACGCTCCTCCAGCGGCAGATCGAGGCAACCGATGCGGCGATTGACAAGCTGGTGTACGAGCTGTACGGGCTGACGGACGAGGAGATTGGGATTGTGGAAGGTAAGGGGGCTGGAAACGCATGAAAAGTTATTATCGCTTGATGCTTGGACAGAAGAGTGCATTCGCTGAACAATGTTTTAAGGAAAATTTTATCGGTGTTAATTTCGGGATCAATGAAGATCTGACACCGAACCTTACAGAAGTCTGGCGGGATTTCAACAACAGGTATGTTCCCATCTACCTGAAAAATCACCCGGATAAAAATAGGATAACTGCGGGCATCTCATGCGGATTTCTCATCACGGTAGCAAAAGCAATGAAAAACGGAGACATTGTTCTCTGCCCGGATGGATCCAATACGTACCATCTGGGAGAAATCAGTGGAGATTATTATTACCAACCGGGAACGGATCTCCCCCACCGGCGCCCGGTGAAATGGCTGGACAAAACGATTTCCCGTTCGACCATGAGTATCGAATTAAAACGGTCAACAGGATCTATTGGAACTGTCTGTGATATCACCAAGTATTCACCAGAACTTGAGACACTCATCGGAAAAATTCCGGTCCTCCTCACCAATGATCCCACTATTGAAGATCCCTTAAATTTTGGCATGGAAAGCCACTTGGAGGATTTTCTCATTGAAAACTGGGAACAGACGGATTTAGGAAAGGATTTCAATGTTTTCGAAGACGGCATCGGCCAGCAGTTCAAAACCGACGCCGGGATTATCGATATTTTGGCGGTCAGTAAAGACAAAACACAGTTGCTTGTCATTGAACTGAAAAAAGGAAGGGCGAGCGATGTCGTTGTTGGTCAGATTCTCCGGTATATGGGATATGTAAAAGAAGAACTCGCTGAAGATAATCAAACCGTCAAAGGAGTTATCATCGCCCTTGATGATGACGAACGGATTCGCCTCGCGTTAAAAATGGTGAACAATATTGAATTCTATCGTTATCAGGTAAGTTTCAAGTTGGTCAAGGCATCAGCGGGTTCATAACATCCGGATTCAGTAAAACCGGAATCCTTCCCTCTTGAACATCTCCAGATGACTCATACAAGGAACCCCAAGCTTCAAGCACACATCCGGGATCTTCTCGATCTCAGCATCACGAAGGACCGGGTTTCCGGCCAACTTGCTTTTTTCTTCAGCAACGACAACAACTGTCCGGGGTTCGAACCGGCTCTGCTTTGCCAGTTTCATTGCGAGGCCGATGACAAAGGGATCTGCATGATCCGGCTTCTGGGAGCTTGCCTGTGCGGTCCGGATAAACCTGTTGACAACAATACCGGTTGTTGCCAGCAATTCCGGACCTATGCTCTCGAACATCACGCTATGGTTGTTCACCCAGTCTTTCAGATCATCATCCTGCCGGTTGATCTCGCTCTTCACGTATTCCGGGGCAACAATCCTTCCTTCATGGATCAGTATTTCGATATCTTTCCAGATACCCGGCAGCATCTTTTCCGGATAGCGCTTGTGGACTTCGATAAGAAAAGAAGTGTCAACAACGTAAAGAAAAAGAGGCTCAACGGGTTCAGACATTTACGCGCCCATCGATTCCTGGAACTTTTCCAGATGGCGGAGTTTGACATCGAGATAATCAAGGGCATCGCTGTTGCTGATATGACCCTTCCGGACATTCTCCATGACAAGGGACACATATCCGGCACCTTTCTCCGCCACGCATTTCCGGTCGAGTGAAATGCCTCCAAAGCTCCCTTCTTCCTCTTCGCCAGCCTGCTCTTTCTTTTTCTTCTCCGCTTCCCGCAACGTGTACTCTGCACGCAGCTGATCTCTTCCCTGAGTGTATTGCGCCCATGAGATCTTCTTCAGCGTGAGCAGGCGCATCAGCCCGGCATCTTTACTGATCAGGAAATGCTGTCGGATCGAACCTGCAGCCCGCAAATAATTGCCGGATGCAAGTGCCTGACGGATCACCGGATTCTCTTCGATCTCATTTAGCGGAGCAAGGAATGCACCGGCAAAATGGTTGCACCATCGTTCGACTCCGGCATACTCTTCGAGATCATTCTCGCCCTGGTTGCATACAACCGGCATATTCAGGAGGACATGGGCGTATTCATGGAACAGGGTAAAGAGGCGTGCCCGGTCAGCGTCAGCGGAATTCACAACAATGACAAAGGGTTCACTGTCAGTGAGGGAAAACCCCCGGGCATCATCAACCGGCATCTTGATCTTTAAGACCGAGATGTTCCGGGCCTCAAGCCATCCCCGCCAGATCTCAAAAGCCTTTACCGGAGTAATACCTGCTGAATCACCAGATATCCGGATACCTGAACGCTCACGTTCCAATCGTGCCACCTCTTCAGGATCCTCTTTCAAGCTTCTGATTTTCAGGGGGACATTTGAGCGGATGTTCAGGTTGTCCGTCAACTCATGATGAATCTCCTGGATCCGTCTCGCTTTGCGGATTACCAGGAGCAGTTCTTTGGAATACCCGGTGTCAGAATCCGGATGCCGGCGGAAATCTTTAGGAAGACCCGGCTCTTGCGGGGGCTCTGAAAGAAGAAACGCCGCAAGAGGACGTTTGAACATCTCGGAGAGCTGCTCAACTTTTGAAAGAGGAAGCACAGGTTTCTGTGCTCCATCACACCATGATTTGACGACACGTTCAGATACACCGATTTTCCTGGATATCTCAGAAGGTGCAAAGCCCGAACTACCACAAAGCCATTGGAAGACATCGGGTACGATGACAACATCGGGAGATGAACGGGGCATAGAACTATACAAGAGATTTTTTTATAATCTATTAAAAGATACCCAGAGTCGATGGTGTGAAAGTGATCGCACCTTTGCGTTCGTCACGCAGATGCTCGAAATCCGTTTCTGGCCATCAGGACAGAGACGGATTCGAGAAGAACGCTTCAGCGTTCTTCGCTGTGGCGAGTCCCGTATCCGCGGGATGAGTCTTAAGAAGAATCCTGAAAGGATTCTTCGCTCCCGAAACAAAAAATTGCAGGACGCCCGTGTTGATCACGACAAGACGCTGCTCCAGCGGCAGATCGAGGCAACGGATGCGGCGATCGACAAGCTGGTGTACGAGCTGTATGGGCTGACGGAAGAGGAGATGGGGATTGTGGAGAGTAGCAGCCGATAAACCGGTGAAAGATGGCTGATATGAGATGAATTATTCAGAATTCTCCCGATACGCAGGGAAATGATTATCCTCTTACGGACAAAACACAATCACCGGAAGAACATACCGGTATGCTTGACCGGTTAACGGAAGCGATTTATCGTGAAAGGGAAACCATCGCGGGAAACCACAGCGGCTCTCAAAAAGATCGTTGACCTTATCACGCGATCCGCTGATCCCGACCGCATCATACTCTTTGGCTCACGATCAAAAGGAACGCAATCTTCCCAAAGTGACTATGATATCTGCGTCATCAAGCGGGGAGTAAAACACCGTCGCGAACTCGCCATGAAACTCTACCGGGATCTGTACGGGGTTGGCGTGCCGGTCGATATCATTGTCGAGACTCCCGAGACGTTCGAGGAACTGAGCAGCAACCCCTTCATGATATACCATGACATTGCCCGGCAGGGCAGGCTCCTCTATGAAAAACCGGTCCCTTGCTGACACCTGGATTGTACGGGCACGAAGCAATCTGACCCGTGCCCGGCAGGGAAAGAGTGCTCCCGACATTTTATTCGAAGACCTCTGTTTTGACTGTGAACAGGCCGCGGAAAAATCTCTCAAAGGCCTGCTGATTCTCAAGGGAATTGTCCCGCCCCAGACCCATTCACTCGCCAACCTCATCGAGGCACTGGAAAAACACGACAATAGCATTCCGGACACGGTGAAAGCAGCAGTTTCCCTTACCCATTATGCCGTATCAACCCGGTATCCCGGATCCTATGAACCGGTAGACGAGCGAGAGTTCCGAAAAGCTCTGAAAGGGGCTGAAACGGTTTTTTCATGGGTTGAACAACAATTCAAAGATACCCTATGAGATGTGTCATCTGCAAACAGGGCGAGACCAGAGAAGGTACAACCAGCATATCCTTTGATCGCGATGGGATGACCCTTGTTGTAGTGGATGTCCCGGCTCCGGTATGCACAGACTGCGGTGAGGATTAGATGGATGAGCATGGTGCCCATGAAATTCTAACCATAGCAGAATGAATGGCAAAGAGGGGGCACTGGTAGATGTACGAAAGTGCGTTTATTGCTCTGCGATGCCATGTTAGTTGAATCGCTATTTTCATCCAACATCGAGCATTCAATCCGTACCCTCAACTTTACCGACCTCCCGACAAAACCCGGCACGACCTCATGGTCACGCTCGCCCGGCCTCCTAAAACCAAACAGATTTATCGCGCCATACACAAGAGTCATGACACGTGTCAATAACAAAAAAACCGGTGAATCAGATGAACAAGTCGTTGCTCGTAGCAGTTTTTCTCCTTGCAATGAGTCTTGCGATTACCGCAGGTTGCACCGCACCAGCCGGGACGGTCAATGCCAGTGAAAATGTATCGTCCACCCCCGCCCCCATCGCAGCTTCCTACCGGGCCACGATCAACCAGCCCGATGCTCTGTCCGGCTACGTGAAGATGGACACGGACATCTATAATGCCGGTGAAGTGGTTGAGTTCACGGTAACCAATGATGGCAGCGGGACGCTCCAGTGTGCCGGAGATCCCCCGGCGTTTTCCGTGACAACGCAGACGCCCGGGGGAAGATGGAGCACGAAGATGGGTGCCGGCAAGCCGGACGGGGCGACAACTTCTGCGCTTGCACCGGGTGCGTCAACCCGCCTGTATACCTTCGTCACCACCGGCTGGGAACCGGGCCGGTACCGGATCGTGCATGACTGCGGGGTCGAGCGCGAGTTCCTTGTGCGTGCCCTGCCCTCGGCAACGCTCCCGGCAACACCCTCAGTGACACCCGCGCCGGATACCTGCGCGGAGACCAACCTGACAAGCACTGCGCCGTGGATTGCGATCGATGAAATCGGGAGCCCGGTTGCCTACCAGCCATTCACGATCCGGGGAACGACAAACCTCCCCCCGGGTGCGGAGCTGGTGTATACGATTTTTGCCGTTGGCGAGAAGGATACCGGCGTCAGCCTTGACAACCAGGGATCGTTCCGGACAACCGTTATCGAAGGAACGTGCGGCACCAACACGTGGGAAGTGCATGGCGAGATCCAGGCAACCGGCGAATTCGCCATCGGGATCATGGGAGCAGAGAAAACGCCCTCCGCGATCCGGAAATTCACGGTGATTCCGGAATAATACCCGGTTTTGATTTTTGTATCCGGCAAACAGGTAATCCCTTATTTCCCTGCACATCCCTCTTGTATGTGAACACCCGCATGACCCTGCCTGTCTTCACGCTCTTTCTTGAACCTGTGAACCCTCTCCGGTTCTCCCTCACGGAGCTCCGGGCCTCGCTTAACCGCGGGCTCACAGAGTTCCAGGCATCGGCGCCCGACGAAGCGCATGCCGCAAAAATCGTGTACCGGTATCCTGCGATCCTGTGCAAGCAGCTCAGAAACGATCTGGTGGTGATCGGAATTTGCCAGGGGGCCCGGTTCCTTCACCAGCTGGTGGAAGAAAATGCGGAAATACCCTCGGGAGACAATTCCTGCAGGATCGTTTCACGGGACCCGGAAATCCGACAGGACGAGTTCGGGATCACCGGCCGGATGGCTGAGTACGAGATTCTCACCCCGTATCTTGCCCTGAACCAGCAGAATGCAAAAAAATTCTATGACCTGAAGGGGAAGCCCGCCCGGGACGCCTTCATGCAGAAGATCCTCGAGGGGCACCTCAACACCCTTGCCAAATCCCTTGACTATTCCTCGAAGGAGCCCATCACCTGCTCGGCCCGTCTCCGCTTCATCCAGGAACGGATCGATCGCGAGAACCGGATCGTCTTTCTCGGAAAATTCACGACAAATCTCTGCATCCCGGATTACCTGGGGATAGGTCAGTCCGTCTCTTCCGGCTATGGCACGATCTGGAAGATCTGCGCTGCAGAGGAATCGCAGCAGGATTCTCCGGTTGCCCCGTAAGCCCGGACAAGGTAGTGAACGGGGCCCCATGCCCCATGGTTTTTGAGATAGCAACGACAACGCATCCTAAAATGATCACGCTCCACCCGCTCCGTGAGGAAGATATCCCGGCCATCAAATCATGGCCGCCGTACCCTCCGGAATTTGTCATGCTCGACTATTCGCTCCGTGACGGGGGCTGGCTCGATGAATATGGCGGTCGCAAAGGGACGGAGATCCTTGTTGCAGAAGACGGGGACGGGATGATCGGCTTCTCCCTCCTGGCAAAAAAGGACGATGACAGCGCGGAGTTCCGGATCGCCCTCCACCCGCACCAGCTCGGACAGGGCAGGGGGCGGGCTGTTGCGCTCCTCGTGCTCTCACGCGGTTTTTCTGATGCAGCCTGTGACAAGATTTCCCTGATCGTCAGAAAGAATAATCCCCGGGCGGAGCGATTGTACGAATCACTCCGGTTCTTTCCCTGCGGTGAATGCACGGAGCTCGTGAACGGGGAACAGGTCCCGTTCGTGCAGATGGAGATCGACAGGAAAACTTTCGAAGGTGTGAGGAAACCATGAGCGAAGCACTACTGGTCATCGATGTGCAGAACGAATATTTTACCGGTAAACTGCCGGTCACGTTTCCGCACGGGAGCATTGTCACTATCCTGCAGGCAATGGATGCCGCACATGCTGCCCGAATGCCGGTTATTGTCATCCAGCACTCAAACCGGGCTGCCGGTGCTGCAACCTTTGTTCCCGGCACACCGGGATTTGAACTCCACCCGGAGGTAAAGAAGCGCCCTCATGATGTCCTGGTAGAGAAGAGCCTGCCCGGCAGCTTTACCGGGACGAATCTTGACGCATGGTTAAAGGAGCACACGATCACCTCGGTCACGATTGCCGGTTACATGACGCAGATGTGCTGCGACACGACTGCCCGCCAGGCATTTCACCGGGGTTACACGGTGAAATTTTTATCGGATGCAACCGGCACACTCACCATTACGAATAGTGCAGGTTCAGTCAGCGCCGAGGAGCTCCATCGCGCAATTCTTGTCACCCAGCAGATGCGGTTCTCGCAGGTGATGAAAACCGCGGACTGGATACAATCGCTCTCGCTCTTCCGCTCGTGACCGGCCTATGTTCTGGGCATCTCTCTCCGGTATCGGCGCCTGTGCCGATGCCGGCTATTATATCGTGAATAAAAAGTTCCTCCGGTCTGTTGATCCCGATCTGCTGGCAGCATCGGGATTTTTGTTCACCTCGCTCTTCCTTCTGGGGATCTCCTTCTGCCGCGGCATTCCTCCGCTTGGCCCCGACTTCGCCATGGCGGTCACTGCCGCGGTGACCATCAACATCATCGGCACGACCCTCGCGTTCCGTGCCCTGAAATCCACGGACATCTCGCTTGCAGTCCCGATGCTCTCGTTCACGCCGCTCTTCCTGATCGTGACGGCAGCAGTGATGCTCCACGAGTTCCCGTCTGTTATCGGGATCGCCGGGATCCTCGTCCTGGTCTTTGGCTCGTATGTCCTCAACACGGCTGCTGAACACGAGAGTCTCCTTGACCCGTTCCGCTCCATGCTCTCCCATCCCGGGATCTTCTCCATGCTCGTGGTCTCGTTCCTGTATGCCATCGCGATCGGTTTTGACAAGATGATCGTGCTGAATTCGGACACGGTGTTCGGGTCCGGGGTGGTCTTCTTCTTCCTGGGGAGTGCCTTTGCAGCAATAGGGTGCCTGAAACGGTGGAAAGGCACATCACCCGGAAGTGCTGCCGGGAGTTGTGCCCCGCTGCCGGGCGAGCCCCGGATCGTTTGCGGGTCACGCGGTCTGCTCATAGCCGGGATCATCATCGGGGTTTTGCTGACGATCGAGGCGATGGTCATCAACGCAGCATACCTTGTTCAGATCGTGCCCTATGTGAGTGCAATCAAACGGATGAGCATCCTGATTACGGTGCTGTACGGGACCATGATCATCCGGGAGGAAGAGGTATTCCGGAGAGTGGCAGGAGCCGCCCTGATGTTCTGCGGAGTTGTCCTGATCCTCTTCTTCGGGTAATTATGCTTCAAACAGCGGGACATCGCGGAACGCAATGCCGTCGAAGACGCCCCGGTCCGTGACCCGGAGCGCTGGGATGACCGTGAGCGCGAGGAACGAGAGGTACATGAACGGGTTGTCGATCCCGCCAATCCTGTCGGTTGTTTTGTACAGTGCTTTTAACCGTTCCACAACCTGCGGAAACGGAAGCGTTGACATCAGGCCGGCGCAGTCAAGCGGGAGGACTGTCATCTCGTTTCCATAGACTGCAACCATGCCCCCCTGTGAACGGATAACTTCCCGTATCGCCTGCAGGATCGCATCGTCGCTGGTGCCGGTCGCAACAATGTTGTGCGCATCGTGGGAGATGCTGCACGCAATCGCGCCGTTCTGGAACGCAAAGCCATGCACAAGCCCGAGGCCCGGGGGTGCATCGTGGTACCGGTTGCAGACAACAACCTTCTGGATATCCCTCGCCCGATCCGGAATACCGGTGGCATTGCATTCATATGCGAGCGCCTCCGTGACGATCTGGCCGGGGACGAGACCAATCACCCGTGCCCTGCCGCTGCCGGAGATCCGAATCGCTTCCGGCTGCGGTGGCCTGCAGCGGATGGAGGGCGGGAACGCGGCAGCGGAAACCGGTGCGGTGTCTGTCACTGCGGTTCCCTGCCGGAAAACTTCCTGAACAACAAACTTCTCCGGGTCATCGACCATGCAGAAGTCAGCCCGCCGCCCGGGAGAGAGTGCCCCGCGGTCATGGAGGCCGAAGTGTTCCGCGGGAGAGAGTGTTGCCATCCGGATGGCAAGTTCCGGTGACAGACCGCAGGCTATTGCGGAGCGGATGCACCGGTCGATGTGACCGTCCTCCATCAGCAGGTCGGCATGGCAGTCGTCGGTTGCAAAGCTGCAGCGGGAGACAGTTGCCGGGGTCACGAGCGGGATGAGCGCTTCGATATTCTTCTCGGTCGAGCCCTCGCGGATGAAGATGTGCATGCCAGCCTTCAGTTTCTCTTCTGCCTCTGCAAGCGTGGTGCACTCGTGGTCGCTCTGGAGGCCTGCAAGAATATACGCGTTGAGGTCCTTTCCGGAGAGCATCGGGGCGTGCCCGTCGCGGATTTTCGCAAGTGCGAGTTTTTCGCCAACACCGAAATCAGCAGCAAGGACGCCGGGGAAGTTCATCATCTCGCCCAGGCCGAGAATGCCCTCCCTGCCCACGAACTGCCGGAGGCTTCCGGCATCCAGCACGGCCCCGCCCACATCCGCGGGTGTTGCCGGCACACAGGAAGGGAGCATATACAGGATGTCAATCGCTGCGGCTTTCCGTGCAGCAAGCATGTACTCAAGGCCCTTCACACCGGCAACGTTTGCGATCTCGTGAGGGTCGGCAATAACCGTACCGGTGCCGTGGAGCGCGACAAGGCGGGCATATTCGGAAGGCGTAAGCAGAGAGCTTTCGATGTGGACATGGGCATCGATCAGGCCGGGGACAAGGTACTTTCCCGAGCAGTCCCGGGTCTCGTTTCCTTCGTAATCGCCCATGCCGAGAACGATCCCGTCTTTTACGGCAAGTGTTCCTTCATCCCACGAACAGGTGAACGGGTTGAAGATGGTGGCGTCCTCAAAAATCATATCCGCAGGTGCAATGCCCCGGGCTGCATCGATACCAGATTTACTGAATGGTGTCATGAAAATCACACGGTAATATCATGGATAACGGCCGTCTTCCGGTCATTGTCTCCCAGGACATAGACAAAGAGTTTGTATGACCCGGGCGGGAGTTCCCCGGGGATGGTGACCAGCGTGTCTCCTTCTGAGAGCGAGACCGGAGCACTGAGCACGGTGTAGTATTCCTGGCTCAGGCTCTCGATCCTGTACACGGTGACCTGCACGGTGAGGTTGGCCGGTTCCCCGGTATGGCTGATGGTCGTTTTAACGGACTGGTTCTCGTACCAGGTATTACCCACCGATGGTGAGGTGCATCCGGAACAGAAGGAGAGGGTGATAACCAGAAGTACGACGAATCCTGCTGTTGCGATCTGCACGTGTGCGGGCATCAAGCAGATGTAACGCGTGTAACCATAAAAACCCTGCCGGAACGGAGATGGTATCTGGTGCTGATCAGGTGAACGCAGTGGCTCGTTATCTCCCGCCCTTTCCTTTGCATCGTCTGTCTGCACCACCCGACAGCTGATGGAAACCGGGTGGTGCCAGTATTGTGCCTGAATCTTTCAATGAAAATGAGAATTCCGTTAATATTCAAAAAAAATGCATTTCTTGAATGTACAGCAGACACAACTTATTAAATACTTTAATACACAGAAATTCCATTCAAGGTGATAATATTACCGTAATTACCTTTTCCCATCACAAGGGTGGTACCGGCAAGACGACAAGCTGTCTGAACATTGCCGGCTTTCTGGTACAGGCCGGGAAAAAGGTGCTTGTTATTGATTGTGACCCCCAGGCAAATGCCACGGTTGGTCTCGGGTTCAGCCAAAAAAACCTCGAGAAGAACATCTACGATGTATTCCTGAGTGGTTTTGAGGATTTCCCGGTAACGGGACTCTCCGCGATCATCCAGACAACCCCGTCCGGAATCGATCTTGCGCCATCGGGCCTCGACCTTGTTGGTGCGGACCCGTACCTTTACCGCATGGAGAACCGGGCGGAAATCTTGAAGAATGCAATCGCGACGGTGAAGGACCGCTATGATTTCATTCTCGTGGATACGCCCCCGAGCCTGGGACAACTTGTCATCAACGGCCTGTATGCCGCTGATCATGTTATTGTCACCTTGGATTCCGGTACATTTGCGCTTGAAGGAGTATCAACGCTCACAACGATTTTCGGGGACATGAAAGAAGACCTGGGAAGGGAGATAATTCCTGACATGGCTGTAGTGACCCGCTGGGGCGAACAGGGACTGCCTGAAAAGCCTTGCGATGAACAGTCTGAAAAGAAGGATATTTTCACCCTTTTGCGGGATCTTTTTTACAAGAAACCGGAACCAACGCCCGAAGAGATCCGGGCACACAAGGAACAGGAGACTGAACACGAGCGGCTGCTCTCCATGCGTGCAGAAGTGGAGCGGCTGTTTCGGACCGTGTATACCGTACCGTACTCTCCCCAGATTTACGAAGCGCAGAAGCGGGGACTCCCGATCTCGCAGTATGCGCCCGAGAGCACAGCTGGTAGTGTGTACAAGAACATCACAGAAGAGGTGCTGAGATGGAATTAGAAGAGTTTGAAAAGGTAATGACCAAAGCCCGTGACGGGAATTTCGCCGTTCGCATCGATGAATACAAGGTTCCCGCCGAATGCCGGTCCCTTGCCAAGCTGCTCAACAGCACGCTTGAGAAAATGGAGGATATCGATATCCTGAAGCGGCGTGCTGACCTGATGATCCAGCATAATCCCATGGCGATTGCCGTCTTGAGAAAGGACAAGTCAAGGATTACCGTCAATAAAATGTATGAAACGATGTGGGAAGGGTCCTACGAAGAACTGATGAGGAAGAAATTGTATGACTTCGACATCAAGGTCCTTTCGGGTGAAGACTTCTATGCCTGTTTCTCGAATAAGAAACTCAGTATCACCGAGACACTTGTCACGTTCCCCAGCGGGAAGCAGAAATACCTGACGCTCTACGCGCTTCCGGTTCTCGACAAGAACGGGGAGATCGACGGGGCCTTCTATATCTGGGCGGACTATACGGAGCTTCACGAGAAGGTCGAAGCTGCCCAGGAAGCTGAGCGCCGGGCCAACGCGATGATCCAGGACAACCCGCTCGCTATCGCAGTCCTGCGGAAAGACAAGAGCCGGGTTTCTATCAACAAGCAGTACGAGGTTGCCTTCCGCGGCACCCACGAGGACCTGATGAAGAAGAAACTCTACGACTTCGACATCACGGTCCTCTCCGGGGAGCACTTCTATGCCTGTTACGAGACCAAGAAACTCGCGGTCACCGAGGCGCTCGTAAAATTCCCGGACGGTGTGAAGAAATACCTCACGCTCTATGCAATCCCGATCCTTGACAAGAAAGGCGAGATTGACGGTGCCTTCTACGTGTGGGTCGACTACACCGATCTCCACGAGAAGATGGACGCGGTCAAGGCAATGGAGTACCGCGTTGACAGCATGATCCAGAACAACCCGCTCGCGATTGCCGTCTTAAGAAAGGACAAGAGCAGGATCTCCATCAACAAGCAGTACGAGATCGCGTGGGAGGGAACTCATGAAGAGCTGATGAAGAAGAAGCTCTATGACTTCGACATCAAGGTCCTCTCCGGGGAAGACTTCTATGCCTGTTTCACGACCAAGAAACTCGCGATCACCGAGGCGCTGGTTACGTTCCCCGGCGGCAAGCAGAAGTACCTGACTCTCAATGCAATCCCGATCATCGACCAGCAGGGCGAGCTGGACGGCGCATTCTACGTCTGGGTGGATTACACGGATGCCCACACCAAGATGGAGGAGATCCAGAAGCTCATGGACAACTCCAAAAAGGCGCAGGAAGCCCTTGCCGCAAGTGCAGCCGAGCTGGGCAAGTCACTCAACCACATGGCAGATGGTGATCTGCGGACACGTGCCGACATTATTGAAGGCGACCCGCTGGCAAAACTCAAGGTCGACTTCAACAAGGCGCTCGAGTCCATCCAGCCGGTCATGGTAGAACTCGAAAAGGCCGCAACCCAGATGAAGGTCACGACCGACGACACGAGCAAGAGTACGCAGGAGATATCCAAGTCCACCGAACAGGTTGCTATCCAGTCCCAGAAGTCCACGGACGGTGCCAAGAAGCAGATGGAGATGATCGAGCGGATCAGCAAGGATGTGTCCGATCTCTCGGCATCTATCGAGGAGATTGCAAGCACCTCCAACACCCTGATGGACCACGCGGGCAAGGCAGCATCTGAGGGCAACTCGGCAGCTGAGCTTGGAAAGGTCGCAACCGGCAAGATGCAGGTTGTCGAGAAGATCTCAGGGGAGAGCGTAAACGAGATCACGGCGCTCAACGAACAGATGAAGAAGATCTCCGACATCGTCAAGATGATCGCCGACATCTCCAGCCAGACCAACCTGCTCGCCTTAAACGCGGCAATCGAAGCCGCCCGTGCAGGTGAACACGGCAGGGGCTTTGCGGTTGTCGCCGGAGAAGTGCGGAACCTTGCCGGCGAGTCCAAGTCCGCAACCGGCAAGATCGAGGAACTGATCAACACCATCCAGTCAAGCTCCAACAAGACTGCCGCTGCCATCAACAGCTCCTACAAGGAGATCCAGGCCGGCATCGAGAGCGTGAACAAGACCGTGGATGCGCTCAACCGGATCACCGCGGAGTCCAACATCGTGGCGCAGGGAGTCAACGAGATTACGAAGGCGACCGAGGCACAGGCCGAGGCAACGACCCGCGTGATGCAGGGAATGGAAGAGACAAGCACCATCACCCGGGAGAACCAGGAGCGGATGGAGGACATGGCCGCACTCGCGGAAGAGACCAGCGCATCAACCGAAGAGATCGCGAGCGCGTCCTCGGAACTGGCCAACATGGCCGAAACCCTGAAGACGAAGATGGGCGCGTTCAAGCTGAGGTAGGACGATGGCGTCTACCATCGATATTGTCGAGTTCGAGCTGGGCGGAGAGCGGTACGCACTCGATATCCAGCTGGCACGGGAGATCGTGGAGATGATCCCCATCACCCCCATCCCCCGTGCTCCGGCATATATTTCCGGTGTTATCAACCTTCGTGGTGAGATAACAAACATCATGAATTTAAACACCCTGCTCGGTCTGCCCGACCAGGAAGTCAGGACCAACCAGAAGATCATTGTCCTTGTACCGGAAGCGACCGGCGGGAGCAATGTCGGGATCATTGTCGACGATGTGAGCAGCGTCATCCAGGTTACGGATGCCGATGTCGACAAGGTGGGCGAAGGGTTCGGTTCCGACAGTTCGGCCTTTGTCAAGGGGATCATCAAGATGAAGGCCGAGGACGGGGCAGCAGATGCCAAGAAGAACCTGATCATCTGGATCGACATGGAGAAAGTCATAAAGGATCTTGTAGAAAAGTAGAATGTGCTGATGTGTATGCGATCACCGGCGGTTTTTAACGGATACGCGGAGGAATGAGATTGTCTGAACGACCAGGAAGAAAAGCATTGTTCAGCGGTGCCGGAGCACCGCCGGTACCGGCAGCACCTGCTGCGCCTGTTGCACCCGCAACCACCTCAACGGAGGAGATCGCTGCACATGTCCGCCAGCTCAATGAGGAGATAGCGTCCGCTCTGTCATCAGCGGTTGCCGGCAGGGAAACCGGTCCGCTGGATGCGATGAAGTTCGGTACGGAATATACATCGTTGATCGGTGCGATCAATGCAGCGTTCGACGAACTGGCGACGGCGCGCACAATCCCGGAACCTGTTGTTGTTGAAAAACCGGTGCCGGAAGGGATCAGCAGGGAAGCAGAAGGCATTATCACGGATCTCAGGCACCGCCTTGAACTCATGGTTGAGCGCAACCCGGTGCCGATGCTCGTTGCCACCCCCTCGTTCTCGATCACCGAAGCTAACGATGCGTTTCTCCAGATGAGCGGGATGAGGCGGGACGACCTGATGAACACCAGCCTGTCGCGCTTTAAGCTCATCTCCCAGTCCGGTGAAGGTGCCAAGGTTGCTTTACACGAGCGGCGGCGCTCATTCGGGGAAGTCACGATCGAGCTCCCCTCGGGAAGACATATCCTCGAACAGTACTGCATCCCTGTTGTCGCTGACGATGGGACGATCACGTCCCTTCTCTTCGTGTATAACGATGTCACCGCGCAGAGAAAGAAGAATTCGGAAATCGAGCAGCTCAGGCAACGCTCGGAGACCATCGTCCAGCAGAACCCGATGCCGATCATCCTTGTCGACAAGACGTTCCACATCCGGGTTGTCAACGATGCATACGTGTCCCTCAGCGGGATGTCGCGAAGCGACCTCCTGAAAAAGACGCTCCACGATTTCAAGGTGCTGGAGCAGTCGGGCGAGGGACTGAAACGGGTCATCACCGAACACCACCGTTCGAAAGGCGAGGTGCAGGTTGAGTTCCCTGCTGGGGTTAAGAGGCTCCAGCAGTACGGCATTCCCATCACGGATGGTTCCGGTGAGATAACGAGCATCCTCATCGTGTACAACGACATCACCGAAGAGCGCAAAAAACTCGAGGAGATCCATGCGCTCGTTGCAGAGCAGGAGAAGACAAAGGGGGAGATCCAGAAGAACATGGCGGAGGTTGCTGTCTTAAAGCAGCGTTCCGATACCATTGTCCAGCAGAACCCGATGCCCATGATGCTGATGAATGCGGAGTTCAAAATCCTCCTGGTCAATGATGCCTATGTCACCATGACCGGTATCTCAAAGGATGAACTCCTGCGGCTGAATGCGAGGGACTTCAAGATCGACAGCCAGAAAGGCGAAGGGTTAAAGAAGGTCCTGACCGAGAAGAAACGCAGTTTCGGCGAGATCGCGATAAAATTCCCTTCAGGTTCGCATATCCTTGAGCAGTACGGAATACCCGTCCTTGATACGAATGGCACCCTGTCAACCATCCTGTGCGTGTACAATGATGTTACCCGCCAGCGCGAGCAGGAAATGCAGATCAAGAACATGATGGACGAGGCAAAGGCCAATGCGGAACTCCTCACCACCAGCGCTGCCGAGCTGCAGACCGCCCTTGCAAAGATCGCCGGCGGGGATCTCACCCACCGCGTCAGTGTCGATGAAGCAGATCCGCTTGCACAACTGAAAGTCGATTACAATGCGTCTGCCGATGCGATCCAGAGGGTGCTTGGCAGCCTCTCCGATGCGGTCAGCAAACTTGATGTAACGATCCGCGACACCATCAAGAGTACCGAGGAGATCGCAAAAGCCACCGAACAGGTCGCGATCTCCAGCCAGAAATCCACGGACAGCGCAAAGGCCCAGATCGGCGGTGTCGAGAAGATCTCAAGCGATATCACCGAGATCTCGGCATCCATCGAAGAGATTGCGAGCACCTCTCACGATGTCATGAGCCATGCCGAGAAAGCCTCGAAGGAAGGAGAGGAAGCCGCAGGCATCGGCAAGGTCGCTACCGGCAAGATGCAGAACGTGGAGAAGATCTCCATGCAGAGCGTTGACGATATCACGAAACTCAACGAGCAGATGCGGGAGATCTCCAAGATCGTCAACCTTATTACGGACATCGCCAACCAGACAAACCTGCTGGCACTCAATGCAGCCATCGAGGCTGCCCGGGCCGGCGAACACGGCAGGGGCTTTGCCGTTGTTGCCGGTGAAGTGAAGAACCTTGCCGGGGAGTCCAAGAAAGCGAGCAACCAGATCGAGACCCTCATCCGCTCGATCCAGGCACAGAGCGAGCAGACCGCAGCATCGATGCAGGAATCCTTTGAGGAGATCAAGGGCGGTATCGAGAGCGTGAACAAGACAGTCGAGTCGCTGAACCGGATCGTGTCCGAGGCCACGATCGTCTCCGCGGGAGTCGGCGAGATCACGCGGGCAACCGAAGACCAGGCAAAGGCAACAAACCAGCTGATGTCCGGCATCGAGTCGTTCCGCACCCTCACGAGCGAGAACCAGCAGCGCATGGAGGACATGGCTGCCCTTGCCGAAGAGACCAGTGCCTCCACGGAGGAGATTGCCAGCGCTTCAGCCGAACTCTCGGCTATGGCAGAGCACTGCAGAACGGAGATGGGGCAGTTCCGGGTCAAGTGACCTGTGTCCTGCTCCATGCAAAATATTAAAAAAACAGACACCATTTTACGATACTATTGAGATACTGAGGAGAACCGATGGATGGCTTTGACCTCTTAAAGCGTTATATCGAGCAAACCCTGAAGATCCAGTGCGGGAACTACAAGGAAGATTACATCAAGCGCCGGCTTCTCTCGCGCATGCGGTCGACCAATACCGCAGATTACAACGAGTACCTCAGGTTTCTCAAGGCAAATCCGCCGGAACTGGAGGTGCTCCGGAATGCGCTCACCATCAATGTTACCGAGTTCTTCCGCGACGGGGATGTCTACGATATCCTGCGAAAGGAAGTCCTTACGGATCTCTTCGCAAAGCGCAAGCGGCTCCGGATCTGGTGTGCCGGGTGTTCGACCGGTGAAGAGCCCTACTCGATCGCCATGATCATCCACGAGATGATGGCACAGAACAAGGAACTATCAGCCCAGATCTTTGCATCGGACATCGACAAGGTTGTGCTTGCGAAGGCGCAGGAGGGAATTTATGCCCAGAAGGCGATGGCCAAGTTGTCGGAGAGCCAGATCCACCGGCATTTCACGAAGATGGCCGATGGGAATTACCAGGTGAAGGATCACTTAAAGGAACTCATCCGCTTCCGGCCGCACGACCTCATGAGCGGCGCCCCGATATCCCGCTGGCTCGACCTCATCACCTGTCGGAATGTCACCATTTATTTCACCGAGAAACAGAAAGACGATCTTGCCCGCCTCTTCCATGGCGCGCTCGTGAGCGATGGGTATTACATCATGGGCAAGACCGAGTATCTCGGGAGACAGGTGGAGAACCTGTTTGTTGCGAAGAATTCAGTCCAGAAGATTTTCCTCAAGAAAGAATAACCTGCACGCCACGGGTGTCACTCTTTTTTCTTTTCTTCGGTACCCTGCACCCCTCTCTGGAAACTGCTCGTAAGGCTTCGCTGCAGCTCCTTTCGTGCAGCATGGGCTTTGAGCTGGTTCATCACCGTCACAAAGTTCAGGCCGATGATGATAAGGACAAGGAGCAGGCTGACCCAGAGCATTACTCCCTGTGACGAGAGGAACGCTGCCCAGAGAAGGACAACAAAGGAGATGAGATAAAAAACCACCCATGTGCGAAGCCCGGGCAACTCCATGTACATCCATTTTCTTGGGCGAGGATATAATCCATACGGAGTACGGTTGCGGAATTCCCGCTGGCGGTGCCGGTTTTGTACACCCCTGGGAGCCTGGATGCGGGCGGGTTTTCGCGGACTCTGTTCCGTCACGTTTTTTTTCTTCCGGGCCCAACTACATCCTGTGGAGAAAGGAGACCTTATCACCCTCATTGGCGGAGTCATCCTGGTCTTTGTCATCGCCCTTGTCTTAAACCCTCATTACCTCTCGGGCTTGCCCGGGATTGGGGGAAAACAGCCCCTTACTCCAGTCCCAACGGTGGTCTCTACGGTCCAGGATACGCCCGTTCTTCCGATCACTGCGATAACCCGTCTCACTACTGCGGCTACCGTAACCCCCACGGCAGAACCAATGGCCGCTCCCCCATACCGGCTCTTTTATAACAGCAGCCCGTTCTCCTATCCCCGGTTCAAGATGCCGGATAACATCTATATCTATGGCGCCGGGGATATCCCGTTCCGCGGCCGTGAGATGGTGACGTTTGCCTTCATCAACGAGTCAAGGGGAGGACTGAGCCAGAGGTTCCGTGTTCCGTACCCGGTCTGGTCCCTGAATGCAACGGTAACGGCCGAGCGGACGCCCCAGTACGGGAACTTCAAGATGGTCCTCTGTTACGCGGAAAACGGGACGGTCATTGACGGCATGGAAATCCTGAACCGTGGGTCGATGACGCGGAATGTCCAGGTATCCGGTGCTGACCTGTACATGATTGTAACAACTGCATATATCGACAGCTACCAGATCGATCTCGAGACGCCGAAGGACTATTACGTCCAGTACAAAGATCGGTAACCTTCAGTACTATCCTGGCCCGGAATAATCCGAAGAACCGGAGAAACCGGAACTCAGAGTTTTTCAACCGTGACCCGGACCCGGTCTCCCATTTTCAGGGCATGGCCTTTCGGGATATCAATGTTGAACCAGAGTGCTGCCGGGTTCTCCTGGTTTGAGTCCTGGGACATCAGGCAGTCTTTGTGTTCATTGATGTTTGCAATAAATTCGATTGCAGATTCAAATTCCAGTACTTTTGTCATGATAAAAGGAGAGATAATTGTTCACTAATCCTAGATGGCACGCGAGGTGACCATCCAGGTAGTGCTGTTCGAGTAGCTCCACCGGATAATATCCAGTTCCTTACAGATCTCGGCAAGGATTGCCATGTTGGTACCGACTTCCTTGGGCGAGAGACCAAGATCTTTTGCAATGTATTTCGATTTGAAATAGTGCTTGCCCTTGGTGATGCCGGAGTTGAGGTACGTGACGATCTTGTGCTGGGTCTCGTTATACGTCTCACGTAATTTCTTAGTGGTT
>Ga0302253_1000074_pt1 | contig 114504 bp, 101 predicted proteins | sample AAG_RA_Trp_MG_FD_193537 | JGI IMG/M metagenome (GOLD analysis project Ga0302253, IMG submission 193537) | Enriched activated sludge microbial communities from anaerobic digester in WTTP, New Holstein, Wisconsin, United States - AAG_RA_Trp | ecosystem: Engineered > Bioreactor > Anaerobic >... | reverse complement strand
GGTGATACTTAACACGATGGTCAGGAGAGGGCAGCATTGGGACAGCGGGATGGCGGCGAAATGCCTTTGCGGGGCTTGAACCCGTGAAAATCCGCCTGTCAGACATTACAGTTGCTCCTCATGTTCCCCGCCGCGTGTCCCCGGGAGGAACCACCTGTCGGTCGGACGAGTACGGAGCGAAAAAACGTAACATTTCGTAAACAATAATGAAAAAGAGCGTTTCTTATAATATTCGCATGAAAGCGCGGTTGCTCGCGGCGTTCTGCCTCTTTTTCACGCCTTCTTTAGGGGCGGAGGACGGAAAAGCCCTTGGCCGTAAGGCCCTGGGCGTCGTCGTCACCCACCTTGCCGACGCCGACTCGGAGGTCCGGGAAAAGGCCCTCCGCGTGATGGGCGCGACCGGCAACAGAGGCGCCCTCTCCACGCTGCGCAAGTCGCTTTCGGACCCCGACAAACATGTCCGCATAGCCGCGGCGGAAGCCCTCTGGCGGCTCGGCGACTCTTCCGGGCTCAGGACCGTCAACGCTATCATAAACGATAAGCCGGCCCAGGGCACCATAGTCAACTCGCCCCTGGTAGAACTGAAAATGATCTCCCAGAACAATATCCGGGCGCGCGCCGTGCAGGCGCTCGCGGCCATGAGGGGGAAGAAGTCCGAGGAGGCGCTTTTCGCCCTCCTCAACGACAATTTCGGGAAGATACGCGATACCGCGGCGCTGGAACTGGCGCGCCTGGGCCACGCCGACCAGCTCGGGCAGTTCACCCGCGCCCTCGCCAGCGAGGACGAAGGGCTCAGGTTCGCGGGAGCGTCGGCCCTTTCGGCCATATGCTCGGGCGGCGCGGTCTCCGGCCTGCGCGACCTGCTCTCGGCGGAAACCTCGGTGCGGGTGAAGATGGCCGCGCTCGACGCCCTGGCCTGCTCGGAGGGGAAAGAAGAGGCGCTGGCCGAACTGCTCTCCCTTGCCCAGGACAAGAATCCCAGCGTCAGTATAAAGGCCCTTTCCGCCCTGGGAGGGATCAGGAGCGCCCGGGCTTTCGAGCGCCTGACCGCCGTGATCGACGACGCGGAAAGCGATCTCGGCCTCAAACTGGCCGCCGCGGGCAGCCTGGCCATGTCCGGCCGGAAACCGCCCGCTCCGCTCCTCAGGCGCGCCGCGGATTCCAATAGCCCCGAAGCCCGCATGGCGGGGCTTCGTCTCCTTCCCCAGCTGGCCGACGAGGAAGCTTCGCCGTACCTGGAGGCCTTTCTGGCCGACGGCGATCTGGCCGTCAGGCTGGAGGCCGCCCTGCAGACTCTCAAGCGCTTTTCGGCCCCGGAGAGGAAAAGGTGAAGAACTCTTTCCTTATATCTCTTATGCTCCTGCCTCTCGCCGCGGGAGCGCTGTACGCGGGCCCGAAACAGCGGCCCGCCGCCGCGCGTCTCACGCCGCTGTCGGACTCCTTCCGCCCCGCGAAAGCGGAGCCTTCCGCCGCCAGGATAAACAGTTTTCGCGATTTCAGCGGCAAGAGCCCCAGGCCCTGGCGCGTCCGCTTCAGTCCGCGTACCGCTCTGCCCGAAGCACTGGTCAGGGGCGAGACCAGGGCCTACGGTCCCGTTCCCGAAGCCGCGGCGCTGGCCTTCCTCGAAGAGAACCGCGCCCTTCTCTCCGTCGATCCTTCCGGCCTGCGCCTGGTCAATTCCAGGACCTTCGCCGGCGTCACCCATCTCCAGTACGCGCAGGTCCACAAGGGCGTTCCGGTCGAATTCGCCTATGTCCGCGTCCATCTGACCGCCGACGGCCGCGTGACGGGGTACCAGGCGAAATACGAGCCGGAGATAGACATTCCCCTTACTCCTTCGGTAGGCGCCGAGCAGGCGAAGGCCGCCGTGCTGGCGCATCTCGGCTATCCCGCCCGCTCCGAGGCCGAACTGGTGATCTTCCCCGATGAATTCAACGGCGGGCCCAAACTGGCCTGGAAGATCAAGGCGCGGGGCGAGGACCTGGCTTCCGGCAGATGGATCTATTACATAAACGCCCTCGACGGTTCCGTCCTCTTCAGGTACGACAGCCTCAATTACGCCTGCGACGGGAGCCATGTGACCACCGGCACGGTAAGGGGTATGGTCTACGAGATCTCTCCGGAGTACGGCGTAGCCGTCTCCACACCCATAAGCGGCCAGTACGTCTGGGTGAACGACTACTCTTCGGCCGCCGTTACCATGAACGGCGTCTATTGCGCCGCCAGGCCCGGCAAGGTGTTCGCGGGCCTCAAGGGTCCCTATTTCTCGGTGGCCAATTTCCGCGGGCCGGGCGGACATTTCGACAACGGGAACGGGCAATGGCTGCAGAAGGCGCTTTCCGTGGTCTCGCCGCCCGGCTACGCCCCCGAAGCGGAGTACGATTACCCGGTGACCATAGGCCCCACCGACTGGCAGGGCACGTACCCGGCCGGCGCTTTCGCCAAGGCGCTGCCCCGCTTCGCGACGTTCGATGTCGGTTCCATGGATAAAGGCGGGACCGTCGGGGACGCGGACAACGTGGTCCTGCTCAACGGCGCTTCGCACGTGCTGCCGGGCGCCAGGACCGCCTCTTACCGCGGCACCCGGACCAGCGCCTTCTACGGCGCGGCCGTGGAGAGCCCGGCGTACACGATACGCCTGGTCTCGGACGAGGCGGGCAATTCCGGCTCTTTCACCGTCGCCCAGTCGAGTTACCTGGTCCTTACCGCCGCTCCGGGCACTCAGAACAACGCCACGGGCTCGTTCACCTGGGACGCCTCCCGTTTCATCGACGGCAGGCTCGACGAGGTGAACGCGTTCTACCATCTCAACAAGATACGCGACTACTTCACGCCGCTCAACAAGGACCCCAGCAGCACCGCTCTTCCCGCGGACCTCGGACGCCCGATCGAGGTCATGGTGAGGGCGCACGGAGAACCGGACCAGCTGGACGCCATAGGCGGCATGTGGAACGCCTTCTACGACCTCGAGTACGACCATATCTATTTCGGCGACGGCCCTTCTCCCTCGGTCGGGGTCTACAATTCCTTCGCCCTCGACGGCACGGTGGTCCGCCACGAATACATACACCTGGTCATCAACAGGATATATCCCATCATAAACTTCGGCGAGTTCGGCGCCCTCTCAGAGGCCATAGCGGACTATTTCGCCCTCTCTTCCTTCCTGCCGGACTACCCCGCCCTGGACACCATGGGCAACTATATAGACGCCGGCGAGGCCACCTCGCGCAACCTGGCCGGCGGCGCCCCGTCCGGCGTCAGGAGCATGCCCGACGACTGGTGGGGCGAGATACACGAGGACAGCCTGATCCTTTCGCAGGCGCTGTATAAACTGCGCGATACGGGCAGCGCCCACTATCTGGGAACTTTCGGTCCGGGGGCCTTCTCGGGCCGGCACAAGTCGGACGTTTTCGCCTATGCCGCGCTGTTCTACTTCCCGGACAATTTCGCGAATTTCTACGAGGCGTTCAGCGAATCCTGCCGCCGGCTGGACCCCGCGGGCTGTCCGGCCCTGCAGGGGAAAATAGACTCCGTTTTCACCGAGCACGGCATCCCTCCGACCTATTTCGCGACCGGTGACTCCTATGAGACGGCCGGCGGGGGGGGCGATCTCTGCCACAACAACAACGGCCCTTCCTGCGCGGTGGACATCAGCACCATTACGAGCCTTAACGCCTCCGTCTATCCGCCCGCCGACGTCGATTATTACAGCTTCACCGCCCCCGCCGGGACCATCCGCGCCACGCTCGCCCTCCCGGCCGGCGGCGTGGCCGGGACCTATAACGCCTATTCGCTCTATCTCTTCGACGCCGACAGGAACTACCTGACGGCCGCCGACCCGGTGATCTACATCGGGGACGCTTACGGTTTCTGCTCCCCCGCCGCCGGCGCCCAGTGCCTGACGCTCTCCGGAAGCGTCACGCTGGAATACTCGGCGCCGTCCGCGGGCCGTTACTACCTGGCCGTCTCCGCCGCTCCCACCGAATTTTACGGCAACGGCGGGGTCAGTTCGGTCTCCCCCTACAGGCTGGCGCTGGACTTCTCGCGCAAAGGCTCCGCCGAAGCCTCGGTCGTTTCGCGCCTGTTCGACCGCGATGAGGTCTCGTTCTCGATGCCCTACACCGTTTTCGAGATGCAGGTGCACCCGTCCTCCCCCTCGCTGCCCTCGCAGCCTTCCACCCCGGGCAGCGAGCTGTTCTACGAATACGCCTCGCTCCGGGACCATAACTTCGCGCCCATACCCCTGGCGCGCACCGACCTCCCTTCCGGGTACCTGGAAACGGTCACGGACAGCATACAGCAGTCCACCGACGGTCTGGGCAGGGACGTCCTGAACGGCCGGGTGAGGCTCAAGCCCGGTTTCGCGGCGCGTTACCCCGCCCTGGGGACGGTCTATCTGGAGGTGTTCGGACGCAATCACATGGGACGGGTGCTTTCGATGGGCGTCTCCAACGCCATCCCCCTTACGGCCGACAAGTCGGCCCTTACCGCCTACGAGAACATCATCAATTCGGCCAATAGTACGGCCATAATACGCTACGAATTGCTTTCCGCCGGCACGCTGACGATACGGGTCTATACCGTGACCGGGGCGCTCGTCAAAACCCTTTTCAGCGGACCGGTCCCGGCCGGGAAAGGCACCATAGAATGGGACGGCAGGAATTCCTCCGGCGGCAGGACGGCCAGCGGCATCTATTACGTCAAGGCCGAAGGCCCCGGACTGGACGCGGTGGAGAAGATAGCCGTGGTCAGGTGAGACCGGCGGCGCGACGCATATGAGAATAAAGGCCCGGATGATAGGATTCGCCGCCGCGGCGCTCGGAGCGCTCGCGGGGCCCTATTGCCCGGCGGCCCTGGGCGGCGGACCCGGTTCCGCGGCCCTGCAGATGCTGAAGCTCGACACCAGTCCGCGCGCGCTCGGTATGGCCGGGGCCTTCACGGCGGTGGCCGACGACGTCCACGCCGCCGGGTATAATCCCGCCGGCCTGGGCCAGCTCTACTTCCCCGAGGCCTCGGCGATGTATTTCTCGGGTTTCGAAGGCAGCCGGATACAGCACCTCTCTTTCGGCGTTCCGCTGACGGTGACCGGCCTGGCCGGCGTCGACAAACCCGCCATAGCCTTCTCCCTGCTCATGAGCCAGGCCGGGGACTTCACTTACAGACATATCAACGCCGACGGCAGCGTGGCCTCCCGCTCCTACGACGCCCAGAGCGATACGGTGCTCTCCTTCGGCTACGGGGAAAAGGTCCACACGGGAACGGCCAGGCTCGAAGGGAAGGAATTCCGCTTCGACCAGTATCTGGGCGGCGCGGCTAAGATAATACGCTCCGAACTGCTCGACACCTATTCGGCCACCGCTTTCGCCCTGGACGCCGGCTGGCTGGTGCTGGAGCCCACCCTCGGCCTTACCGCCGGCGTCTCGCTCGCCAACTTCGGTTCGGGCATAAAGTACCATCAGGAGGCCGATCCTTTGCCCTCGATAGTCCGCCTGGGCCTTTCCTGGCAGAAACCTACCGTCCTGGACCAGTCCCTGCTGCTGTCCGCGCAGCTGGATTCCTATATCAATGAAAGCCTGAGAACGGCGAGGTTCGGCCTGGAATACCGTTTCCAGAGGATCTTCAATCTGCGGCTCGGCTACAAGGCGCTCGACGAGAATACCGGCCTGACCGTGGGGCTCGGGATACATCATGAGACCCTGGCGCTGGACCTGGCGATGGCCCCGGGAGAGGTTTACAGTTCCTCCCAGGTCGGCCTGAGCTATAAGTTCACCGGCTGGTCCCCGCGCGAATACAAGAAGACCGTGACTTACAAGGACCCCGAGGACCGCCCCGCGCCCAAGGCGGTGAAGGAAAAGCGGCCGCCCGCCCGGCCCGAACCCATAAAGCAGCGCGCGCCGCAGCAGAACAAGGGTCCCGACTTCTACTGGCTCTACTGAGTCCGGGGCCGGACCCGGCCCCGCATTGACACCCCTCCCGCTTGTTTATAGAATCTGTCAATGGGGCGGATGGCGCCCCTTGCGGTATTCCAGGAGGGTCAATAAATTATGAAAAAAGTCCTGATGCTGTCCGTAGCGGCGCTTTTCGTCGCCGCCTGCTCCTCTTCTCCCGATAAAGGCACCGTGGCCAACACCGGCGAGATAGAGCGGGAATGGGTGGAGGAGGGCGTAACCAAGAACTACGTCTTCGCCCGCGGCATAGGCGCGGCCGACCAGACGCTGGAGAACAAGACCCAGCGCATGGCCACCTCCCGCAACGCCTCGATAGTCAACGCCCAGTACAACATGCTTTCCTTCCTCAAGGGCGTCCAGCTGGAAGGCGGCATCACCGTGGAGAAGGCGATAGAGACGGACTCGGTGCTCGCGACCAAGATAGACCAGGTCATCAAGGGCGCCCAGGTGGTCCGCACCGAATGGACCTCTGACGACGGCTGCGTGGTGGTCCTGCGCCTTTCCAAGAAGTCGCTCAGGGAAGCGGGCGTAAAGATAGCGGAGTAACGCCGCTCCATGAACGCCAAGGTCCTTCGCCTGCTGGCGCTGCCGGCGGCGCTGTGCATGTGCGCCTGCGGCGGCGCGCGCAAGTCCTCCCTTAACCCCGCCTACGAAGTCGAGAAGGTGGAGGCGGAAGGTTCGGCCCCGGTAGTCGACGGGGCCGACGCCGCCCGCAAGGCCGCGCTCGGCGACGCCCTGCGCAACGCGCTGGCCCTGGTGGTGGGCGTTTACGTCTCGCAGGAGTCCATGGTCTCGCAGGCCGTGCTCATCGACGAGACCATCACCTCCCAGACCGAGGGGTACATCGAAAAATACGAAACCCTCAAGGAATGGCGCGACGGCGACTTCTACAAGGCGCGCGTGCGGGCCCATGTCCGCAAAGAGGACCTGACCCTCAAGCTGCGCGACCTGGAGCCGGAACCCGTCAAGCTCGGCAATCCCGTGATCTGCTTCGCCGTCGAAGAGACCCACGACGGCGCCCTCCAGAAGACGTCCGCGGCCTCCACCGAGCTCAAGGCGGTCTTCGCGGGAGCGGGCTTCCTTACCGGCGAAGCCGGGAACTGCGACATCACGCTGACGGGCTCGGTCGATTCGGCCTTCAACACGCGGGAGGGCCTGGGCGGCTTCGTCTCCTACCGCGCGACGCTGTCGCTTTCGGCCGAAAAGCAGGGAGGCGGGACGCTGGCCGCCGTGCAGGACGCCGCGGGGGGCATCGACCTCAACGACGCCGCCGCGGCGCGCGCCGCGGCCGCGAACGCGGCGAAAAAGGCCGGCCTGGACCTTAAGGAGAAGCTCCTGAAAGCGCTGCGCGAGACGACCGTGGTCAGTCTCTCCCTCTCCGGCGTGCACGGGATGAACCAACTCAGCGACTACATGAAGAGCCTCAAGAACATCCCGGCCATCCGCGCCAGCTGGCTGCGCTCTTATTCGGGCGACTCGGCCCGCATAGACGTGGGCATGCGCAAAGGCGGGGCCAGGGAACTCTCCGAACTGCTGCAGAAGAACAAGAGTTTCCCGCTGAAGATAGTCCGCTCGGGCAGCTACGACATCGAGGGGCAACTGCCTTAAGCCGCCGCGACGGCGCATAAAAAAGCCCCGCCGTACGGCGGGGCTTTTTCGTTCTCCGGGCGCGGCCTATTTTCCGCGCCTCAGCTTCTCCTCGCGCCGGTCGTCGAAACCCTTCAGCCGGCCCGCGCGCTTCCCGATGTGCTCCTGCAGGAAATCCTCCCTGGCGGCCAGCCTGGCCCTGGTCTTGCGGACATAGGAGCGCAGTTTCTCGTAGCGGCGTTTTTCCGCCTGCATGACCCGGTCCAGGCGGGGGGAGACCAGTACCGCCCCTTCCGCGGCCGAAGCCTGCTGGCCGGGTTCCAGGATCTCCGGCTCCCCGGAACCCGTCACCTCCAGCGAACCCTCGAAAAGGCCGACTTCGGAGGAGAAAGAGGAGACCAGGACCGCGAAGTCGGTGCCTCTTACGGCGCAGACGGCCGAGGGCGTGCGTACCGAGAAGCGGGAGGAACGGCGGCTTATCCTGGCGGCCATGAAAAGGAACTTCCCGGCCAGGGCTTTGACCGAGAAGGCCCGCTCCTCCCCGGAAAGGCGCAGGTCCTCTATCTCCAGCGACGAATTCTCGGCCACGCGGACGATGGTGCCGTCCGCGTAGAGGATGTCCGCATAGGACCCGGAACGGGTCCTGACGGCGCTGCCGCGGACCAGTTCCGCGGCCTTGGGCGCCGGCGCCCAGGCCCCTTCCGGCCCCCTCAAGTCGGCCTCTCCCCTGACCTCGTACAACGCGGCCACCGGCGCGGCCGCCGCCGCCCCCGGGAGCGCCGCGAAAAGCGGCGCGGCGATGATCAGCGCTCTCATATAACGTCCCTCCATCCTCCGCCGGCCCGCGCCGGCGCCATCCGAACCCAGATTAAATTTTATAGAATTGAAAGTCAAGATGCATCTCCCCGATCTGCGCGCGCTCAATATCTTTCTTTTCCTGTGCCTGGGGGCGGCCCTGGGTTATCTCCTCGGCCGGGAAAGCCCTCCTCCCGCCGCGCCGTGCATCCCCTCGGCGCGCGCCCGCTTTCAGCCCGCCGACGAGATATTTTCCCCGGAATACCTCCCGGAGACCCCGCGGGACGAGGACCCGGAGTACGAGCTGGAGCTGCACCCGGAGGAGAACGGGACCGGCTTTCTCCCGCCCGCCGGGGACGAACTTCCGGCGGCCGCCGGGGCGGGGCGGGCGGACTAGTTTATGCCATACGCTTTCATAATCAATCCCAGGGCCGGTACGCGCGGCGCCGCGGCGGCGGAGATGATAACCGCCGAGATGTCCGGCCGCCGCCTGGAGCACCGCATCTTCCTCACCGAGCGCCCCGGCCACGGCCGCGAACTGGCCCGCGAAGCCGTGGTCGCCGGGTTCGACACCCTCGTGGCCGTCGGGGGGGACGGCACCATCCGGGAGACCGCCGAACCGCTGATAGGCAGGGAGAGAACGCTGGGGATAATCCCCTGCGGCTCGGGCAACGGCCTGGCCCGCAATCTGCACATCCCGCTGGACCCGGCCGCGGCCCTTAAAGGACTGCTCTCCTGGAAACCGCGCCGTATAGATACCGGCCTGGCCGACGGCAGGCCTTTCTTCTGCGCCGCCGGGGTGGGCCTGGACGCGCGCGTGGCCAGGCGCTTCAATTCGCCGGGCGGGGCCAGGGGGATATTCCCGTACGTCGCCCACGCTCTCTCCGAATTCCTGAGTTACAAGCCCGAGCCGCTGGTAATAACGACGGCCGAAAAGCGCGTGGCGACGGCCCCGCTCGTCGCGGCGGCCATGAACGGGCGCCAGTACGGGGGCGGCGCGCTGCTGGCCCCGGGCGCTTACATAGACGACGGGCTGCTCGACCTCGTCACGGTCAAAAAGACCGGTTTCTTCACGACCATGTCCGCGCTGCCGTCCTTCTTCGCCGGGAAGATAGATTCCAGGCCGGACCTGGTGCAGAGTTTCACCACACGGGCCCTGGAGATACACTGCGCGCCGGGGACGCCGTATCATCTGGACGGCGAGGATTTCGAATCCGCGGGGCTCATCCGCATCTCGCTGCTGCCCGCTTCGCTTTCGGTCCTGGCGCCCTGAGCCCTGCGCCGGGGAGGGGGACTGATGTCCGACATAAAGCTCGACTCCGAGGCCAGGCTTTACAGACCGATAGCCGGGGGGGACGTCCTCTGCCTGGCCTGCGCCCACCGCTGCCGCATCGCCGACGGGAAACGCGGCGTCTGCGGGGCCCGCGTCAACGCCGGCGGCCGGCTGCTGTGCCCGTACGGCTGGACCGCGGCCCTTTCGGCCGATCCCGTCGAGAAGAAACCTTTCTACCACGCCCTGCCAGGCGCGCTGACCCTGTCCTTCGGGATGTACGGCTGCAATTTCCGCTGCACGTTCTGCCAGAACCACGAACTGGCCGAACCGGCCTCGGCCGCCCGCCCGCCCTTCGCCGAACCGGCGTCACCGGAGGGCATAACGGCGGCGGCCCGCCGCCTGGGGGCGGCCATGCTGGTCTCCACCTACAATGAACCGCTGATAACCGCGGAATGGGGCGCGGCGGTGCTCGCGGCGGGCAAAAAGGCCGGGCTGGCTGGCGCCTTCGTCTCCAACGGCTACGCCACGCCGGAGGCGCTGGATTTCCTGCGCCCGTCGGTGGACTGTTTCAAGGTGGACCTCAAGTTCTTCCGCGACGAGACCTACCGCAAAGTGGCTGGCGCCCGCCTGGAGCCGGTAAAGACCGCCATACGCCTGATGCTGGAAAAGGGGTTCTGGGTGGAGGTCGTGACCCTGCTCATCCCCGGCCTCAACGATTCAAAGGAAGAGGTGTCGGAGCTGGCGGCGTTCCTGGCTTCCTTATCCAGGGATATCCCCTGGCATCTGACCGCCTTCCACCCGTCCCACCTGATGAAGGACCGGCCGCGGACCTCCCCGGCGGCGCTGGAGAAGGCCTGCGAGGCGGGCCTGGCGGCCGGGCTGAAATACGTTTACACCGGGAACATCGAGGGCGGGAGACAGGATACGCTCTGTCCCTCGTGCGGAAAGGAACTCGTCGAGCGCGAAGGCTACGAAGTGACGGCGGACCGGGTTTCCGGGACCGGGAAATGCGCGGAGTGCGGGGCGGTAATAGCGGGGTTCTGGGGACCTAGAACCTGAAAATATCCGTCCCCGAGTCTTTCCAGGGATTGTCCGCTTCCCTCTGGAACACGGCAGGCAGCGCTCCCAGCAGGAAAGCGGCGGCCAGCGGGAGCCAGGCCAGCCAGTAGGCCTCGAACCTGCTCCTCGCCGCCAGCGGGGCGAACACGAACATTGTGACGAAAAGCGCCGCCAGGACGGTGGAGATGGTGAGCGCCCGGTTCCGCTGGGAGCGCTGAAAAAGAGAGGCGAGATAGTACTGCGACAGGGCGGTCGCTACGGTCATGAAGGCGAAGGCGGCCGAATCCAGCGCCAGCGGCCCGGGACAGGTCCCTTCGGAACAGAACGGGCGCGCGGCGAGGTTCACGGCCAGTATCAGCAGCCCCGCGAGCACCACCTGCACGAGCAACAGCAGCCCGGACAGCGCCATGTAGGCGAGGGCCGCCGCGAAAGCGCGCTCAGCCGCCCGCATTCTCCCTCCTGGCCTTGAGGAAGACCGGGTCGTTCTCCCAGCCTTTGGTGACTTTCACCGTCAGTTCGAGGTCCGCGGGCCGGCCCAGCAGTTTCTCCAGCTTGGCCCGCGAGTTCTCGCGCAGTTTCCGGATGGCCCGCCCGCCGGCCCCCAGCAGTATGGGCTTGAGCGACGGGCGGCTGACATGCACCACGGCGTGCACGAAATCCGGCCGCCCCGCCTCCTCCCTGAAATGGTCCACCTCCACCGCGCAGCAGTAAGGCACCTCGTCCGAAAAGAGGCGGAAAAGCTCCTCGCGGACTATCTCGCCGGCGTAGAAGCGCTCCCACCTGTCGGTGGACTGGTCCGTCGGGTAGTACGGGGGATGTTCCGGCAGCCCGGCCAGCAGCGTCCGGCGGACCTCGCGCAGACCGTCCCCGTTAAGGGCGGAGACTGGAAAAACCCCGGCGATGTCCGGCAGCAGGCCCTTATGGAACTCCACGGCCGCGGCGACGGCGGCCTGGTCCTTGACCTGGTCGATCTTGTTGACCAGCAGGTAAAGCGGGATCTTCAGTCCCGCCAGGCGCTTTATGTGCTCGTGCTTCTCCGGCGGCGGGACGCGCGGCTCGGTGATGAGGAGGGCGAGGTCCGCGTCCTCGTTGAGGGCGCGCGAGATGTCGCCGGCCATGCCCTTCTCGAATAGATTGCGCGGGGACAGCATGCCCGGGGTATCGATGAAGACGGCCTGGAAGCCCTTGCCGTTGAGTATGCCCAGGACGCTGTCGCGGGTGGTCTGGGGGCGGGGGGAGACGATGGAAAGACGGAAGCCGCAGAGGGTGTTGAGCAGCGTGGACTTGCCCGCGTTGGGCAGGCCGGCTATCGCCACGAAGCCGGCCTTGAACCCCGCGGGACCGCTGCCCTTTTCCACCGGTCCTACTTGATGCAGATGGGATTGGCCCAGAGAGGCAGCTGGGTGGCCTTCTCGGTCTTGCGGACCTTGGGTTCGCCGCTGAGCTCCTGGATGGACACTTCGCAGCTGAAGACGCGGGTGCCGGCCATCAGGTGGCCGCCCCAGGCCTTACCCTCGCTGTCGGAGAACATGATGTGGACGTGGACCATCGGTTTGTCGTCGAAGATGCTGACATTGCCGTTGAGCGAGAGTATCTCGAGGTCCTTCTCCAGGTTAATCTTGTTGTACTTCTTGGCCTTCTGGTCGTAGACGCCGAAGGTGGCCTTCTCCACCGCGCCGATGGCGCTTATGGTGCCGCACCTTATCTGGTGATGCTGGCAGAAATGCTGTACGGCCAGCAGGAGGTCCTCCCCTTTGTGGATGCTGAATAAGAAAGTCCGTCCGGTGAGATAGGGTTTGTCCTGTGGCAGCATGCGAAGTCCTCCCTAATAGCGTTCGTCCCAATGATATTTTACAAAATTTCGGGACCGCTGACGAGGAAATGTTGACTTCTCCGGGAGGCAAGCAATATAATGAAAGCGGCGCGCCGCATTTATCGGCGCCCCCTAGCCGGAGGAAAAATGCCCGTATCCTATAAAGAGCTCGGTTTCGTCAATACCCGCGAGATGTTCAAGGACGCGATGAAGGGCGGCTACGCCGTTCCCGCCTACAATTTCAACAACATGGAGCAGCTCCAGGCCATACTGACCGCCTGCTGCCGCTCCCGCTCCCCGGTGATACTGCAGATCTCTAAGGGCGCCCGCGATTACGCCAACTCCACGCTGCTGCGCTGGATGGGCCGCGGCGCCATGGAGATGATCAAGGAGATGAAGGAAGGCCCCGTCCCGGTGGCGCTGCACCTCGACCACGGCGACACCTTCGAGCTCTGCAAGAGCTGCATCGACTCGGGTTTCTCCTCGGTGATGATAGACGCCTCCCATCACCCTTACGAGAAGAACGCGGAGATCACGAAGCAGGTCGTGGAATACGCCCATCATCACGACGTGACCGTCGAGGGCGAGCTGGGCGTGCTGGCGGGCATAGAGGACGAGGTTCAGGCGGAGAAATCCCACTACACCGACCCGGCGCAGGTCGAGGACTTCGTAAAGAAGACCGGCGTGGATTCGCTGGCCATCTCGATCGGCACCAGCCACGGCGCCTACAAGTTCAAGCTCAAGCCCGGCGAGAGCGTACCGCCGCTGCGCTTCGATATCCTCGAGCAGTGCGAGAAGCGCATCCCCGGCTTCCCGATAGTGCTGCACGGCGCCAGCTCCGTGCTGACGGACTACATCGCCATGATCAATAAGTACGGCGGCAAGATGGAGAACGCCGTCGGCGTGCCGGCCGAGCAGCTGCGCAAGGCCGCCAAGAGCGCCGTCTGCAAGATCAACATCGATTCCGACGGCCGCCTGGTCATGACCGCGGTCATCCGCAAGGTCTTCGCCGAGAAGCCCGCCGAGTTCGACCCGCGCAAGTACCTGGGCCCGGCCCGCGAAGAACTGATCAAGATGTACATCGACAAGAACACCAACGTGCTCGGCTCGGCCGGGCGCGTTTAAGCCGGGAGAGAGGACGGGAAGCCCGGCCGCGCGCCGGGCTTTCCATTTATATGGATACAGACGCCGACATCGCAGTGGTAGGGGGCGGGGCCTCCGGGCTGGCCGCGGCCGTTGAGGCGGCGCGCGCGGGGGCCTCGGTCGTCGTCCTGGAGAAGAACCATGTCCCCGGACGAAAGGTGCTCTCCACCGGTTCAGGCAAATGCAATTTCTCCAACCTCCGGGTCGGACCGTCGGATTACAACGCCGCCGCCCGGCCTTTCCTGAAAAAGACCTTCGCCGCCCTCGCTCCCGCCAGGACCCGCGCTTTCTTCGAAGAACTGGGCCTTCTTTCCGTCGAAGGGGAAAGCGGGCGCCTCTTTCCCCGCTCCATGCGCGCGCAGGACGTGGTAGCGCTGCTCTGCAACGAGCTGGCTTTCCGCGGCGGCAGGATCGCGACGCTCACGGAGGTCTCGGCCATAAAGCCCGCCGCCGGGGCCTTCGAAATTACGGCGCGGCGGGTGGCTCCGAAATGGGACAAAAAAGCCGCGGGCGGGGACCCCGCGGTTTTCCGCGCGCGCCGCGTGATACTGGCCGCGGGCGGCGCCGCCTACCCGCAGATCGGCGGGGGGGAAGGCGGCTGCGCGCTGCTGAAGTCCCTGGGGCACAAGGTGTCGGCTCTTTCGCCCTCTATCGTTCCCCTGCGCACGCTCAAGCCGCCGCCGAAGGAGCTCGACGGAGTGCGCCTGTCGGCCGCGCTCAAGCTGGTCTCCGGCGACCGCGTCCTGGCGGAGTCGTCGGGCGAACTGCTTTTCACCGCCTACGGCCTCTCCGGCCCCGCCGTTCTCGACCTGAGCCGGGCCGCCGTCGCGGCCCTCGGCGCCGCCCCTGTTTCCATCGAAGCGGATTTCTTCCCCGAAATGACGGCGCCGGCGCTTGAAAAGGCGCTTACGGAGCGCGCCGCCGCCTTCGCCGGCCGGCCTTTCTCCCATTTCGCCGCGGGATTGCTGAACGATAAAGTCCTTAAGGCCGCCGCGGCTCGGGCCGGGATCCCGTGGGACGCCCCGGTGGGGCCGGTACAGGCCTTCGCCCGCGAGCTGAAGAGCTTCGCCGCCGCCGTGGCCGGTCCGCTGGGCTTCGAGGACGCCATGGTCACGGCCGGAGGCTGCTCCCTGGACGGGATAGATCCGGCCTCTTTCGCCTCTAAAAAGGTTCCCGGCCTTTTCGTGACCGGGGAACTGCTGGACGTGGACGGCCGCTCAGGCGGCTTCAACCTCCATTTCGCCTGGACCTCCGGCATCCTGGCCGGCCGCGCCGCCGGCCGTTTTTGACCCCCGTCAAAGACAAGTCCTCCCTCAACTGTTACCATATGGCCGACGGTTCACAGGGGAGGCAGAGTGAAACTCATTCTCGTTACTGTTCTTATGGCGGCGGCCATGCCGCTAAGCGCCGGGGAGACGGCCATCGAATCTCTCCGCGCGGTATCTTTCGATATGCCCGCCGCGGCGGTTCCCGAAGCGCCCGCTCCGGCCGAGCCTAAAGAGGTCAAGCCGGACGGTCTCTACCGGGCTTACTGCTGGGGCCGCGCCCCGCACGCGAAGGCGGACGCCGAAGGGATGCCGGCCTCTTTCTGCGTCTCCTCTTTCCAGGTGCAGCTCAGGCCCGATTCCTCCGCTTTCCTGGTCCTCGCCGGCGAATTATCCGGCGAGTTCCCGATGCAGGTGAAGTTCATCGGCGACGGGCTCTACGCCGGGACGGCCGCGGTCTTCCGCCGCTACCAGGGCGCGGCCTGCACGGAGGGGACCGACGCGGTGATAGAGATAACCGTAAAGATGGACGCCAGGGGCGCCATAATCGAGGAGCCCTCCCTTAAAGCCTTCTACGGCAGTACGTCCGACGTCTGCCATTCGGGCTGGGACTACGCGGAGATATTCTACCTCCGCCGCTGAGCCCGCCCCTCTTTAAAAGAGAAGGCCGCCCGTAAGGGCGGCCTTTCTGTTTTAAGCGGGGGAAGGCTCAATGTTTCAGTACAAGGACGGCCAGTTCATAGCAGGCGGCGCCTATGACGGCAGATCCGGGTATCGTCAGGACCCAGGCCCAGACTATCTGCCCGGCGACGCCCCATTTTACGGCGCTGAAGCGCTTGATTGTGCCGACCCCCATTATGGCGCCGGTTATGGTATGCGTGGTGCTGACCGGCACGCCCAGCGCGGAAGCCGTGTAGAGGCTCAGGGCGCCGGCGGCTTCGGCGGAGAAGCCGTCTATGGGCTTAAGCTTGGAGATCTTGGTCCCCATCGTCCTGACTATGCGCCAGCCGCCGAAAAGAGTGCCTATCCCCATGGCCGCGTAGCAGGCCATGGCCACCCAGGCGGGGACCCTGAACTCGCCCTGCATATAGCCGGCGCTGAAAAGCAGCCCGGTTATCAGGCCCATGGTCTTCTGCGCGTCGTTGCCGCCGTGCCCCACGCAGTAGGCGGCGGAGGAGATCAGCTGGAACTGCTTGAACGACCTGTTGACCTGGCTCGGGGTGTAGGAGGAGGCGAGGCGGTAGAATACGGTGGCCAGGATTATGCCGAGCAGCAGGCCCAGCAGAGGGGATATCACGATGAAGGCCACTATCATGAGTATGCCTTTCATGATCAGGGCCCCGGGACCCGCCTTGACCAGGGCGGCGCCGGCCAGGCCGCCCATCAGGGCGTGCGAGGAGCTGGAAGGCATGCCGAAATACCAGGTGATGATGTTCCAGGCGCAGGCCCCGGCGAGGGCCCCGAAGACCACGAAGTTGTCCACCACGCCGATATCGACGATCCCTTTGCCGACGGTCTTGGCGACCTCGTGGTTGAAGATGAAAAAGGCGACCACGTTGAAGAAGGCCGCCCAGACCACCGCCTGGCGGGGGGAGAAGAGGCGGGTGGAGACGGCCGTGGCTATGGAGTTGGCGGCGTCGTGAAAACCGTTGAGGAAGTCGAAGACCAGGGCCAGGGCCACCAGGAAAACGACGCCCAGGAGGATGCTATCCATGCTTTACCAGTATCCCCTCGATGGTCTTGGCGACGTGCTCGCAGACGTCGAGCGTGCCCTCGGCCACCTCGTAGACCTCTTTCCATTTCATTATCTGCAGCGGGTCCTTTTCCTTCTCGAAGAGCTCGCTGATGGCCTTCTCGCGCAGCTGGTCGCCCATGTTCTCCAGGCGGTTAATCTCTATGCAGTAGTCGGTGACGCGGCGGGCCCGCTTGGTGTCGTGCAGATGCTTCACCGCGTTGGAGAGGGCGCGCGCGGACTGCTCGATATAGTCCATGAACAGGGTCAGGTTCTCGTCGCGGGGGTCGAGCTTGTAAAGCTTCATGCGCGAGGTGATGGCGTTTATCAGGTCCATCACGTCGTCGAGCGTATTGGCCAGCGCGTAGATGTCCTCCCGGTCCAGGGGGGTGATGAAGGTGCGGTTGAGCATGTCGGTGATCTCGTGGGAGAGAGTGTCGCCCTCGTGCTCGAAATCCTTTATCTTCTTCACGGTCTCCTCGCAGACCGAATCCTTCTTGATGGCGTGCCGCAGATACTCGGAGGCCTTGACGATGTTCTCGGCCTGCAGCGCGAGGTAATCGAAGAATTTGACTTCTTTGGGGACCAGGTTGAAACCCATCTTAATCTCCTTGCCGGGCGGGATAGTTAAATTATATCCTTTTTCCCCCGAGCCCCGTCAAAGCCCAAGGAGAGCGCCATGGACTTCAAAAAAGAACTTTACGCCAGGCTGGAGAGGTACTGCAAGGTGGACACGCGGTCGGACCCGGACTCCAAAACCTTCCCTTCCACCAGAAAACAACTCGTCCTGCTGAAGATGCTGGCGGCCGAACTGAAGAGGATCGGGGCGAAAAAAGTGAAGATGGACCGCCGGGGCTACGTGACGGCGGAACTGCCCCCGACCGTCAAGGGGAAGAAGCCGGCCATCGGTTTCCTGGCGCACGCCGACACCTCGCCCGACGCCTCCGGCGCCGGCGTCAGGCCGCAGGTGCACAGGGCCTGGAAAGGCGGCGATATCGTCATCAGCCGCCGGCACGGGGTCATACTCAATAAAAAGAACTGTCCCGAATTGGCCGGCAGGGAGGGGGAGGATATTGTCACCGCCTCGGGCGACACGCTGCTCGGCGCCGACAATAAGGCCGGCATCGCGATCATAATGACCGTCGCCGAGTACCTGCTCAAGAACCCCGGAATACCGCACGGCACCCTGAAAATAGGCTTCACGCCCGACGAGGAAGTGGGCCAGGGCGTCAAACATTTCGATGTTAAGGCCTTCGGCGCGGACTACGCGTATACCGTGGACGGCGACGTGGCCGGCACCATAGAGGAGGAGACCTTCAACGCCGACGGCGTTAAGATAGAGATAACGGGCAAGAGCGTCCATCCCGGCACGGCCAAGAACGCGCTGGCCAACGCGGTGCGCATAGCCGCCGATATCGCCGCCTCCTGGCCCGAGAACATGCTCCCCGAGACCACCGAGAAGCGCGAAGGCTTCATCATGTTCACCGACCTCTCGGCCGGCATCGAGAAGGCGGAACTTACGGGGATAGTCCGGGAACACGACCTGAAAAAGCTCAAATCCATGGAGAGACAGCTGGAAGCGATAGTCGCGGCCAAACGTCTCAAGTATCCGCTCGCGGACATAAAGCTCTCTTTCCGCGAGCAGTACCGCAATATGGGGACAGTAATGGCGAAGCACCCCGTGGTCATGGAAAAGCTCAAAAGCGCCGTCCGCGCCGCGGGCCTGGAACCGAAGATAAAGCCCGTGCGCGGCGGTACCGACGGGGCCCGCCTCTCCTACATGGGTCTGCCTACGCCGAACGTCTTCACCGGCGGCTACAATTACCACGGCCGCTACGAATGGGTCTCGCTCGACGGCATGAACAAGTCGGCCGAAGTCCTTATAAACCTGGTCCGCGAATGGGCGAAGTGAGGCCGATGAAAGCGTTCCTGGCCGCATTCTTCCTCTCCGCCGCCCTGACCGCCGCCGCGCAGCCGCCCGAGCCGCGGGACCTCGCGCTGGACGAAGCGTATAAGCTGGCCCTGGCCCGCAGCGAGGAACTGGCAGCCTCGGCCGAAGGCGTGAAGCAGCTCGAATACGCCGAACGCCAGATCCGCGCGGCCTTCCGGCCTTCCCTTTACGGCTTCGCCTCCGAGACCGTCGGCGGGGGGATGAGCGGCCGGGCCCAGGCCGGCGTCGCCCTCGATTACAACCTTTTCTCCGGCATGCGCGATTACCTGGCCGCGAAGTCCGCCGGTCTGCGTTCGGAAGCCGCCGCGCTGGCCCTGGCCCGCGCCAGGGAGGCCCTCTACCGCGACACGGCCCGGGCTTATGTGAACCTCTACGAGCTGGGCGCCGAGATCCGCATAAGGCGCGAGCAGCTCAAAGTCGCCGAAGGACGGCTCAAGGAACTGGAATCCCGCGCGGCCATAGGCCGCAGCCGGCGCAGCGAAGTGGTGGAAGCCCGCGCCCGGCTGGCCCAGGACGAGGCCTCGCTGCAGGCGGCCCTCTCCGACGAGGAAGGGGCGCGCTTCACTTTCGCCTTCATCACCGGCCTGGGAACGGGGCCGCGCCTGGCCGAACTGCCGGTCCCGCAGCCCGGGCCCGTCGGGAACTATCTCGCCCGGGCCGCCGGCCGCCGCGACGTGGCCGCCGCGCGCAAGGCCCTGGAGGCGGCCGAGAGCGAAGCGAAGGCGGGAGACCGCCTTGTATGGCCTTCCCTGGACCTGTCCGCCGACTACTATCTCAAGCGCCCCTCTCCAAACGAGAAGAAGGACTGGGAAGCGGCGCTCTCGCTGAAGTTCCCTTTCTATACGGGCGGCTACGCCTCAGCCGCGGCGGAGCAGTACCGCTCCCGGGCCGAGGCCGCGCGCCTGGACCTGCGCCTGGCCGAAAGGCGGGCCGCCGACGAGGTCGGCCGGGCCCACTCCGCGCTGGCCCGCGCCATAGCCGTGGCCGATTCTCTCGATAAAGCCCTGGCTCTGGCCCTGGAGAACTCGGAACTCCAGGCCGCCGATTATAAGAACGGCCTGGTCACCAATATCGACGTGCTCAACGCCCAGAATTCGGTGCTGCAGACCGCTCTTTCGCTGGAGCAGGCCAGGGCCCGCGCGGCCTACGCCGCGGTGGAGCTGGAGATAGCCGCCGGCACGGAGAAGCAATGACCCTTTCCGACCTTTCTATAAAGCGCCCCGTCTTCGCCTGGATGATCATGGCCGGGCTGATAACCTTCGGCGCCATCGCCTTCTTCCGCATGGGCATCAGCCAGCTGCCCGACGTGGACTATCCCGTGGTCAGCGTCAGCGTGGACCTCGAGGGCGCGGCCCCCGAGGTCATGGAGACGCAGGTCACCGACGTGCTCGAAGGCGCCGTGATGACCATCGCCGGCATACGCGACATTTCCTCGGTCTCGCGCCGCGGCTCGGCCCGCATCACGCTGGAGTTCGAGCTCGAGCACGACATAGACGACGCCATGCAGGAGGTTCAGGCCAAGGTGTCGCAGGCCCAGCGCCGCCTGCCGCGCGACATAGACCCGCCGATAGTCACCAAGACCAACCCCGAGGACCAGCCGATAATCTGGATCGCGCTTTCCGGCGACAGGCCGCTCACCGACCTGATGAACTACACCAACGACGTGCTGCGCGACCAGCTCAGCATCATCGAGGGCGTGGGAGACGTGACGATGGGCGGCTACACCGACCCGGCCCTGCGCGTCTGGCTGGACGCCGACAAGCTGGACGCGGCCCAACTGACCGTGACCGACATCATGAACGCCATCACGGCCCAGCACGCCGAGCAGCCCGCGGGCTACATAGACACGGGCAAGAAAGAGTTCAATGTCCGCGTCCTGGGCGAAGCGCCGACTCCCGAGGCCTTCTCCCGTATGGTCATACAGGCCCGCGGCGGCGCTGCCATCTGGCGCACCTACCGCATAGGCGACGTCGCGACGGTGGAGGACGGCCTGGACGACGTCCGCAGGATCGCGCGCAGCCAGGGCCAGAGGGCGGTGGGGCTGGGCGTCCGCAAGCAGCGCGGCGCCAACGCGGTCGCCACGGGGCGGATGGTCAAGGAGAAACTGGAACTCATCAAGAAGGACCTGCCCGAGGGTATGAGGCTGGAGATAGTCAACGACGCCACCCGCTTCATCGAGGAATCCACCCACGAGCTCAACTTCACCCTGGTGCTCTCGGCCCTGCTCACCGCGGCCGCCTGCTGGCTGTTCCTCGGCTCCTGGTCCTCCACTCTCAATGTCCTGCTCGCCATACCCACTTCCATCGTCGGCGCCTTCATCGTGCTCTATTTCATGGGCTTCACGCTCAACACCTTCACGCTGCTGGGCCTGACGCTGGCCATCGGCATAGTGGTGGACGACGCGATAATGATGCTCGAGAACATCGTGCGCCACAACGAGAAGGGGGAGGGCCGCGTGCGGGCGGCCATAGTCGGCGCGCGCGAGATGACCTTCCCGGCCATGGCCGCCTCGGTGGCCATCCTGGCCATCTTCATCCCGGTCATCTTCATGGAAGGCATCATCGGCAAGTTCTTCTTCCAGTTCGGCGTGACGATGACGGCCGCCGTCATGCTCTCGCTGCTGGAAGCCCTCACGCTGACCCCGATGCGCTGTTCGCAGTTCGTCACGGCCGAACGCACGCTCTGGATAGGCCGGGCGATAGACGCGCTGATGGAGAAGGCCCGCCGCGGTTACGCGGCGCTGCTGCGGCGCCTGCTCGAGCGCCGCTGGACCGTCCTCGCCGCCGCCACGCTGGTCTTCGCCGCCTCGCTGTCGCTCATAAAGTTCATACCCAGTGAATTCTCTCCCGCCCAGGACCAGAGCCGTTTCCTGGTGCGCGTGCAGATGCCCGTCGGCACGGCCATGGACGTGACCGCCAGGGCCATGGAAGAGGCCGAGAAATGGGCGCTGGCCCAGCCCAATATCCGCACCTTCATGGCCAATACCGGCGGCTTCGGCGGCGGTCAGGTCAACCAGGGCATGATTATGGTGGCGATGAAACCCCCGGCCGAGCGCGTGCCGCTGCCGGGGGAGACGAGGCCGCCGACGCAGCAGGAGTTCATGCGCTACGCCCGCAAGCCGCTCAATTCCATACCCGGCGTGCGCCGCGTGGCCATACAGGACCCTTCGCTGGGCGGCTTCACGGCCCAGCGCGGCTTCCCGATAGAGTTCAGCCTGCGCGGCAAGGACTGGGAGCGGCTGGCCGAATACAGCGAACGGATGATGGAAGGGATGCGCGTCTCGGGCAAAATGAGCGACGTCGACACCGACTACCAGGAAGGCATGCCCGAGGTGCGCGTGGTGCCCGACCGCGAGAAAGCGGCCGCGCGCGGCGTCAGCGTGGCCTCCATCGGCGACGCGGTCAACGCGATGATAGGCGGCGTGCGCAGCGGCAAGTTCACGCGCGGCGGCAGGCGCTACGACGTGCGGGTGCAACTGCTCGACAAGGACCGCCGCGACGCGCGCGACATCAAGAAGATCTGGGTGCGCAACAACCGCGGCGAGGTGATAAGGCTTTCGGAAGTGGTCAGTATAGTCGAGAAACCCACGCTGCTCTCCATCTCGCGCAAGAACCGCGAGCGCGCCATCGGCGTCTTCGCCAACGTGGCCGACGGCGCTTCGCAGGAGGAGGCGATAAAGGAAGTGCAGCGCCTCGCGAAGGAAATACTGCCGGAAGGGTACAAGGTCGTCTTCTCGGGCACTTCGAAAACCTTCCAGGATTCATTTAAGAGCCTCAACTTCGCGCTGGTGCTGGGCGTTTTCGTCGCCTACATGATACTCGCTTCGCAGTTCAACAGCTTCGTCCATCCCGTGACGGTGCTGCTGGCTCTTCCGTTCAGCGTGACCGGCGCCTTCATAGCGCTCAAACTCGGCGGCTATTCCCTGTCCATCTACAGCATGATAGGCATCATCCTGCTGATGGGCATCGTGAAGAAGAATTCCATACTGCTGGTGGATTTCACCAATCACCGCCGCCGCGACGGCGGGCTGGGCGTCAACGAGGCCCTGCTGGAGGCCTGCCCGATAAGGCTGCGGCCGATACTCATGACCTCTTTCGCCACCATAGCCGCAGCGATACCGCCGGCGTTGGGCTACGGCCCCGGCGCCGAGACGCGCATACCGATGGCGCTGGTGGTAATAGGCGGCGTGTTCTTCTCGACGCTGCTGACGCTGCTGGTGGTGCCCTGCGCCTACAGCCTGATGTCGAATCTCGAGAGCCGCCGGCACGAGGCCGCGCTCAAGACGGCGCTCAAGGAGCTCGACGAGGCGGGGGAAGAGGGGAAAGTTTAAAGGCCGGAGAGGAAGTCCAGCAGCCGCGGCCGGAATTCCGAACCGTGGACGCCGAAGGCGTCTATATGGTCCGATGGGGTGTTCCAGAAAACTTTCGGCTCCGGCGCGGCTTCGAAAAGTTTCCTGCCCTGGGAATAAGGGACCGTGGGGTCCTTCTCCGAGTGGATGAAGACCTTGGGGCAGTTTATCCGGCCGATGCTTTCCGACGGGGGATGGGCCCCGCTGACGGCCACGGCCGGCAGCCAGGCGAACGGCCAGGCGTACCAGCGGTCCAGCAGCACCTGCCTCCCGACTCCCCTGTACGAATGGAAAGTTCCCTCCAGCACCATCGCCAGCGGCTTGAAGCCGGATTCGCCGACGGCGGCCACGGCCACCGCGCCGCCCAGGCTCTGGCCTAAAATTATCATTCTGTCCGGCGAAGCGCCGGGCAACTTGAGAGCGTGCGCCAGCGCGGCCTTGCCGTCCATTACCACGCCTTCGAGGGTAGGCCGGCCGCCGGAAGCGCCGTAACCCCTGTAATCGAATATGAAGACGCTATAGCCCTCGCCGGACAGCCAGGCCGAATAAGGGTAATGAGTGGTCATGTTCCGCGCGTTGCCGTGGAAGTGCACGACGGTGCCCTTGGGCGCGCCGGCGGGGGGGAAGTAAAGGCCGGTCAGCGGGGTGCCGTCGAGCGACTCGAACTTTATCGTTTCGTACTTGTAGCCGAGGTGCGCCGGATCGGAATGGGCGGCGCGCGTCGGCTGGAAGAACAGGTGTGTGCACCCGCCCAGCATCCCCGCCGCCAGCAACACCGCCGCTCTGACCTTTCGCATATCTACATTATACTTTCTCGCAGTCCCGCTTTCATCGGGAGACAATGGGGGTGGCGGCGGATTCGCGGAGAAAAACCGTCCGGAGCCGCGAGCTTGCGTAAGCGCGAGCGGCGAGGGTCGGAAGCGCGCGCACGGTGTGCGCGACGCTGTTTTTTCGGAGCGAACCGCCGACAGGACCCCGATAGTTATTCAAGAAAGCGGGGAAAAATGGTCAGGGCGGGAAGACGAAGTGGTGGAAGTAGAGGCCGAGCTCGCGGTAGTCGTCGCCGCGCCAGGCGAATTCGGCGCGCAGGGAGTCGCCGCGGGAAAGCTTTAAAGAGGCGGCGGCCGTGCCGGCCCATAGCGGCCGGGAGTCGCCGAAAGCGTAGCCGAGATAGCGGGCTTCGAGCAGCCCGCGGAAAGCGCCGCGCGAGGCCAGCAGGCCGGCCTTGAGCCCGCCGCCCAGCCGCCAGTTCTCCCGCAGTACGCCGCCGAAAGCCGTATCCGCCTCGGCCATCGCGTACCAGAGCTGCCGCACCGGCCCGTCCCATTCGGCCGCCAGCCCCGCCCCTGCGTTCATCGCCCAGACCGTCGAGCGGCCGGCCTCGCGGCCGGTCTCAGGCGCCTGCTCGATACCCGCGGCTATGCCCCAGGACTGCCGCCGCACCCAGTCGTCCCAGGGATTGAGGCTCATGACCTGCGCCAGCCGGGCCTGCTGGACGAAAAGGCGGCTCTCGTTCTTGTCGTAGCGCAGTTTAAGGGAACCCATCTCCAGCGCCGCGTCGGGCAGGTAGCCCTCGGGATCGTCGAGCAGGTCCTGCAGGGCGAAGCGGGCCTGGAGTTCATAGGCCGGGCCCTTCTCGTGCGATACCAGGCCGACGCCCAGCCGCGTGCTCTCGTGCGAGGCCATTATCGAAGCCGGGCGGGCCGGGACACCGGGGAAGGTGTTCTGCGGGCCCAGGGCGGCCCTGGCGGCCAGCAGCGGATCCGTGCGGCCGTCGAGTTCCTTCTGGTCTATCTTCCGGGCGTGGTAGCGCCAGTTGAGGTAGTCGGCGGCCAGTTCGAGCACCGGGGCCTTGAGCGCGGGGTGCACCGGGGCCAGGCGGGCCAGTTCCGCCTCCTGGTCGCCGCGCGCCAGCTCCAGCACCGAGTCGCGCTGGGCGGGGGACAGCTGCGCGCGTTTCCACTCCACCGTTTTCCAGAGCGAAGGCCGCCAGACCGGCTCGGCGGCGGGAGAGGCCGCGATCACGGCCCGGGCCGTATCCGAAGGTATCACCCAGAAATGGAACCGGCGCGCCAGGTCCAGCTCCGGCTTGGCGATATCGAGCAGCGGCAGCAGCTGCCAGGAGCAGTTGCGCGTGAAGAAAAGATAGGGGAAGGAGGCCTTGCCCAGCTCCCAGGCGTGGCGCAGCAGGCGGTCTATCTCCTCGTCGGTGAAGTTAAGAGGGAACTCCCAGAGGTCGCGGTTCTCGATATTGCGGTATTCCTGTATCTTGAGGTAATAGGGGATGGTGGAGAACTGGCCGGGATAGGCGCCGACGAGGCCTTTGAGCGCGTAAAGGAGGCCGCCCCTGTCGTCCGTGGTGGCAGCGTAATTTATTGTGTAGTCCAGCAGGTCCGCGCCGGCCCCGCCCCGGGTGTGCAGCCGCAGGAAGGTGTGGCCGTAAAGCGTGGAGGGATTGTTGAGATAGCCCGCCGCGAAGAGCAGGCTGACCTTGTCGATGTCTAGCCGGGACCGCCAGCTTTCGTATTTCGGACAGACCGGCGCGGGGAATTCCTCCGCCGGAAGGCGCAGCGCGGCCCGCAGCCAGCGGTAGCGTTCGGGGAAAGCGCAGGCGGGAGCCTCATCGGCCACGCCCTCGTAAAAGAGCCCGTCGATCGCCGCCTCCAGCTCCAGGCGGGGATTTATGCGCCCCCACCTGGACAGGAAGAACTTCGGATTATTGCAGGGGCTCTGGGTCCCGCCGAAGAGACCGTCCTCGTAGTAAAGGAGCCTGCGCCAGCCCGTGGCCTCCCAGAGCTCCGCCTCGAGCGCGGCCTCCCGCAGGGCCAGGCGGCGCAGTTCCCGTTGCGGGGTCAGGGCGGAGGCGCAGAGGGGGAAGAGGAAGGGGAGGAGGAGAAAAAGAGAACGGACCGGGCTCGTGCTGGCCCCGGTCCGTTCTGCTGCCTTCATCAAGCTACGCCGTTATCAGATAACGGGAACGAGCTTGTTGATGGCGCTGACGGCGGTCTTCGCGTCGTTGGCGGCGAAGATCGTCGTATAGTTCTTCTGCAGCAGCTGCGAGAACTGCCAGGCGTTCTCTGCGGGGTGTACCCGTAGAGAACGGCCAGGCTGTTGACGTACTCGCCCTTGCCCGCCGCGGCGTCGCGGGACAGGTCCTTGTAGTTGGCCTCGATGAACGACTCGCGGGCCATGCTCAGTTTGACCATGCCCTCGGCGTTGCAGTTCGAGGTGCCGAACGTGATGCCGAAGGTCTGGCTGCCGAAGGTCCCGTTGGTGGTGGCCGCGAGGATCTGGGTCATGTCGTTCTTCTGGAACGCCAGGCTGCCCAGGCCGCAGCCGGCGCTGCCGTAATCGGCGGCGAAGGCGGCGGAACTGAAGGACAGTGCTATTACCGTCGCTAGTATTTTTTTCATTAATTCCCTCCCTCTATCTCTGCTGACTGAACTACCCGTCTGAATTCTGCCACTAATACGCCCGGCGTGTCAAACTTCCTCAATGAAGGCCGATGCGGCAGTTGTGCTCCCTGGAATACTTCTCCAGGGCGCCGCGCTCCATTTCGCGGTAGGCGGCGGTGCGCTTCATCAGCTGGTCGAAGTTCACCTGGTGGGCGTCGAACATCGGTCCGTCGACGCAGGCGAACCTGGGCTTGCCGCCCACTTCGACGCGGCAGCCGCCGCACATCCCCGTGCCGTCGAGCATGATCGGGTTGAGGCTGGCGAAGGTCGGCGTACCGTGCGGGCGGGAGGTCTCGCCGACGAATTTCATCATGATTATGGGGCCTATCGTGAAGATGGCGTCCGGGCCTTTCCCGGCGGCGTAGAGTTCCTTCATCGCGTCGGTGACCAGGCCTTTCTTCCCGGCCGAGCCGTCGTCGGTGGTGACCATGACCTCGCCGAGCCCGGCCATCTCCTTCTCCAGTATCAGCAGGTCCTTCGAGCGGGCGCCGAGTATGGAGACGACCTTGTTCCCGGCATCCTTATAAGCTTTCGCTATGGGATAGAGCTCGGCTATGCCCACCCCGCCGCCCACGCCCAGCACGGTGCCCCATCTCTTCATCTCGACCGGGGTGCCCAGCGGGCCGGCCACGTCTGCGAAGGAGTCGCCGGCCTTCATCGCGTTCATCTGCGCGGTGCTCTTGCCTATGGCCTGTATAATGACGGTCACGGTGCCGTTCTCCGGGCTCCAGTCCACCAGCGTGACGGGTATGCGCTCGCCGCCCTCGCCCGCACGGAGGATGACGAAGTGTCCGGCTTTCGCCTTGGCGGCGATCAGCGGCGCGTAGATCACGTGCCTGGAGATGGAAGGGGAGAGTTCGGTCTTCCCGATGATCCTGTAAAGTCCTTCGGTGGAATAGATATCGCGGTTCATTTCGCGCCCCCGGCGGCGAGTTTTTCGTGTATGGCTTTCGCCGCCGCTTTGCCGTCCTTCATCGCCAGCAGCACCGTCGCGCCGCCGCGCACCACGTCGCCGCCGGCGTAAACGCCGTCGAGCGAGGTGGCGGCGGTGGCCTCGTCTATGACTATGCCGCCCCATTTGTTCGCGGCCAGGCCGGGCGTGGTCTGCTGTATGACGGGATTGGGGCTCTGTCCTATGGCGACCACTACGCTGTCGGCTTCCAGCCAGAATTCCGAGCCTTTCCGCGGGACCGGCCGCCTGCGGCCGCTGGCGTCGGGTTCGCCCAGTTCCATTCGGATGCACTTCATGCGCTTCAGGCGGCCCTTGTCGTCTCCCTCCAGCTCGACGGGGGCGGTCAGGAACTCGAACTTCACGCCCTCCTCCATCGCGTTCTCCACTTCCTCGCCGCGGGCGGGCATCTCGGCGCGCGTGCGGCGGTAGAGCAGCGTCACGCTCTCAGGCCCCAGGCGCATGGCGCAGCGGGCCGAGTCCATCGCGGTATTGCCGCCGCCTATCACCACGACCTTCTTCCCGATATAGAAGGGGGTGTCGGTCTCGGGGAACTTATAGGCCTGCATCAGGTTGATGCGGGTAAGGAACTCGTTGGAGCTGTAGACGCCCACCAGGTCCTCCCCGGGCGCGTTCATGGGCGTGGGCAGGCCGGCGCCGGAGCCGATATAGACGATATCGAAATCCTTTTTCAGTTCCTCTACGGTGACGGACTTGCCGACCAGGACGTTCTTGAGGAATTTGACGCCCATCTTCCGCAGCATGTCCACTTCGAAGCGGACCACCTCGCGCGGCAGCCGGAAGGTCGGGATGCCGTAGCTGAGCACCCCGCCGAATTCGTGCAGGGCCTCGAAGACCGTGACGGCGTGGCCCAGTTTGCGCAGTTCCGCGGCCACGGCCAGGGAGGTGGGGCCGGAACCCACGCAGGCGACCTTCTTTCCGGTGTCGGGAGCGCAGGCCGGGGGGGTGATAAGGCCGTTCTTGCGGGCATGGTCCGCGGTAAAACGCTCCAGCCGGCCTATTGAGACCGGGCCGAACTTGTCCTTCAGGACGCAGGCCTTCTCGCAATAGTTCTCCTGCGGGCAGACGCGGCCGCAGATGGCCGGGAAAAGGGAGGTCTCGAAGATCTTGGAGGCCGCGGCGCCCAGGTCCTGCTTGTACACCAGGTCCACGAACTCGGGTATTTTCACATTGACCGGGCAGGCCAGTTCGCAGGGTTTATTGCGGCAGTTGAGACAGCGGGCGGCCTCGGTGACGGCTTCGTCCAGGCCGAAACCGAGGGCGACCTCGTCGAAATTAGAACGGCGTGCCACCGGGTCCTGGTGGCGGCCCAGGTTCTGTTTTATCGATGGTGTAGGTTTTTTGGGCTTGCTTTCCACGTCTCGCCTCCGTTGCGCGGCGGGTGCCGCAACCGGAATTATACTAAAATGACGGTAATGCGCGGGAAAGCCGGTGAGCTCTGGGACTGGTTCACGAAGGAGTACCTGCGGCCGCTGGGCGCGGATATTTTTCCGGACCGGGCCAGCGACCCGGCCGGGCTTATCGTTATGGGGCTGGGCCTGGCATTGCTGGCCTGGTGGGGACTGCGGCTGTGGCTCGCCTCCCCTTCCTCTTCCGGAAAGCGGAAGGCCTGGGTACCTACCCTGCGGATAATCATGGCCGACCCGGAGATACTGTTCTTCGGGCTCGTATCCACCGCCTTCTCCTGCCTGCCTTTCCTGCTGCTGTATTTCGCGGGAGCGAACGCGAGGACCAACGCCGTCCTGGCCTGGGCGGCCGCCCTGTCCGGTTCCGGTACCGCGACAGCCCTTCTGCCGCCTCTCACCATGGAGACCATCCTGACCGCCCTCCTGCTGTTCCCGGGCTTCTTCCTGGCGTTCGCGCTATCGGCCGCGGCGGCCCGCCTTATGCATTTCGCGGTCGTTCATACGGTCTGGCGGCGCCTTTCGGGCGATTCGCCCGGATTTTACGGCGCCCTGAGCACCCTCCTCCGCCGGACCCCGGAGATAGCGGCCGCCATGGCCGACATACGAGGCGCGGCCGGCGCGGCTGGGGCTTTTCTGCCGCAGTATATGATGATAAGGGGGGAGCCGCGGGCGGAAGCGGCGCGTCATTCCGCCATGCGGGCCTCGCTGCTGGGCGGCGCGGGGGGCTCTTCCGCCGTGCTCTCGGGGATAGATCTCCGTCCCGTCAGGCCGTCCAAAGAACTGAAAACGCCTTTCTTCATCGGAGCCCTCGCGGCCTGGCTGTTCTCTTTCATAGCGGCCTTCGGCTTCGGTCCGGCGGACAATCTCCCCTGGATCATTTTCGGTCTCTTCGGCACCATTATCGGCTACTGCCTGGCGGCCCTGAACCTGATGGCGCTTCTCAATTCGGTATACCTTACCGCGGTCTTTCTGGCGCGGGACGGGACCGCGTCCGCCTCGCCCCTGCTGTCGGCCTATGATCCCCTGCACCTGCGCCGGCCTTTTCCCTGACCCCCGCCGGGGCAAAAATGCTATACTAAAGCCGTCGGTTTCCCGCTTTCCGCAGAACCTATCAAGGAGATACCAATAATGTCTAAGAACAGAGTAGCGATGGACGGCAACACGGCCGCGGCTTACGTGGCCCATAAGACCAACGAGGTCATAGCGATCTACCCGATCACCCCTTCCTCCGTGATGGGCGAGCTTTCCGACGCCTGGTCCGCCAAGGGCGACAAGAACATCTGGGGCACCGTCCCCTCCGTGGTGGAGATGCAGAGCGAGGGCGGCGCCTCCGGCGCGGTCCACGGCTCGCTGACCGCCGGCGCGCTGACCACCACCTTCACCTGCTCCCAGGGCCTGCTGCTGATGATCCCGAACATGTACAAGATCGCCGGCGAGCTGACCAGCACCACCTTCCACGTGAGCGCCCGCGAAGTCGCGGCCCACGCCCTCTCCATCTTCGGCGGCCACGGCGACGTGATGGCCTGCCGCCAGACCGGCTGGGCCATGCTCTCCTCCGCCAACCCCCAGGAGGCCATGGACTTCGCGCTGATAGCCCAGGCCGCCACGCTCAAGACCCGCGTGCCCTTCCTGCACTTTTTCGACGGCTTCCGCACCAGCCACGAACTGAACATGGTGGAGCCCATCCCCACCGAGGTCATGCGCGGCATGCTCAGCGAGAAGCTCATAGCCGAGCACAAGGCCCGCGGCCTCAACCCCGAGAAGCCCGTGATGCGCGGCACCGCCCAGAACCCGGACGTCTTCTTCCAGGGCCGCGAAGCCGCCAATAAGTTCTACGCCGCCGTCCCCACCATGGTCAAGGAAGCCATGGGCCAGTTCGAGAAACTGACCGGCCGCAAGTACAACCTGTTCGACTATGTCGGCGCCCCCGACGCCACCAAGGTCGTGGTCGTAATGGCCTCCGGCGCGGACGTGCTGGAAGACACCGTGAACTACCTGGTCTCCAAGGGCGAGAAGGTGGGCGTGCTCAAAGTGCGCCTGTACCGCCCCTACTCCGAGGCCGACTTCATAAAGGCCCTCCCGAAGACCGTCAAGCAGATAGCCGTGCTCGACCGCACCAAGGAAGCCGGTTCGCTGGGCGAGCCGCTCTACCAGGACGTGGTCACCGTCTGCGCCAGCGCCTATAAGGCCGGCGCGCTCAAGGAGCTCCCCACGATAGTCGGCGGCCGCTACGGCCTCGGGTCCAAGGAGTTCACCCCGTCCATGGCCAGGGCCGTGTTCGAGAACCTGTCCGCCGCCAAGCCCCTCAACGGCTTCACCGTGGGCATCAACGACGACGTGACCAACCTCTCGCTCAAGTACGACGAAGCCTTCACCACCGAACCCGCGGACACCTTCCGCGCGCTGTTCTTCGGCCTGGGCTCGGACGGCACCGTCGGCGCCAACAAGAACACCATCAAGATCATCAGCGAGGAGACCGGCCAGTACGCGCAGGGCTACTTCGTCTACGACTCCAAGAAGGCCGGCTCGATGACCGTCAGCCACGTGCGCTTCGGCAAGAACTATATCCGCGCGCCGTACCTGGTCTCGAAGGCCCGCTTCATCGGCTGCCACCAGTTCAGTTTCCTCGAGAAGTACGAGATGCTCAACCGCGCCGAGGACGGCGGCATCTTCCTGCTCAACAGCCCCTTCCCGGCCGACCAGGTCTGGGACAAACTGCCCGTGGAAGTGCAGTACGACATCGTCAAGAAGGGCCTGAAGATGTACGTGATCAACGCGTCCAAGATCGCCGAAGAGACCGGCATGGGCGCCCGCATCAACGTCATCATGCAGACCGCCTTCTTCGGCATCTCCGGCGTCCTCCCCAAGGACGAGGCGATAGCCGCCATCAAGGCCTCCATCAAGAAGACCTACGCCAGGAAGGGCGACGAGGTGGTCAACAAGAACTACGCCGCCGTCGACAAGACCCTGGCCGCGATCCAGGAAGTGAAGGTCGGCAAGGCCGACAGCAAGATCAAGCGCACCTGCAACGTGGAGGGGTTCCCCAAGTTCGTGCGCGAGACCCTCTGCGAGATGATCGCCTTCCGCGGCGACCAGCTGCCGGTGAGCGCGATGCCCGTGGACGGCACCTTCCCCACGGCGACCAGCCAGTACGAGAAGCGCAATATCGCCCTCGAAACCCCGGTCTGGGAGCCCCATCTCTGCATACAGTGCGGCTTCTGCTCGCTCGTCTGCCCGCACGCCGCCATACGCCTCAAGGCCTATGACGGCAAGGGCCTGGGAAGCGCGCCCAAGACCTTCAAGTCGGCCGACGCCAAAGCCCCGGCCCTCAAGGGCCTCAAACTGACCGTGCAGGTGGCGGTGGAGGACTGCACCGGCTGCGGCGCCTGCGTCTACAACTGCCCCGCCAAGGAGAAGAAGGACGGCAAGGAGACCGGCCGCAAGGCCATCAACCTGGCCGACCAGTTCCCGCTGCGCGAGACCGAGCGCGAGAACCTGAAGTTCTTCATGAACCTCAAGGACGAGGGCTCGTCCAAGGTCAACCGCGCCACCGTGCAGGGCAGCCAGCTGGTCCGCCCGCTGTTCGAGTTCTCCGGCGCCTGCGCCGGCTGCGGCGAGACCCCCTATGTCAAGCTGATGACCCAGCTCTTCGGCGACCACCTGACCGTGGCCAACGCCACCGGCTGCTCGTCCATCTACGGCGGCAACCTGCCCACCACCCCCTACTGCGTCCGCGAGGACGGCAGGGGCCCGGCCTGGAGCAACTCTCTGTTCGAGGATAACGCCGAGTTCGGCATGGGCATGCGCGTGGCCTATGACAAGATGGGCGGCGAGGCCCGCGAACTGCTGACCGCCATGAAGGAAGGCCCCCTCAAGGCCCAGGCCAAGCTCTGCGAGGATATCCTGAACGCCAACCAGGAGGACTGGGCCGGGATAGAGCAGCAGCGCGGCCGGATAGCCGATCTCAGGAGGGCCCTGGCCTCCGCCGGCGGCGAACAGGCCGCCCGCATGGGCACCCTCGCCGATTACCTGATAAAGAAATCGGTCTGGATCCTGGGCGGCGACGGCTGGGCCTACGACATAGGCTACGGCGGTCTCGACCATGTGCTGGCCAGCGGCAAGAAGGTCCGCGTCCTGGTGCTGGATACCGAGGTGTACTCCAATACCGGCGGCCAGATGTCCAAGTCCACGCCGATGGGCGCCGTGGCGCTCTTCGCGGCCGGCGGCAAGCCGCTGCCCAAGAAGGACCTGGGCATGATCTCGATGACCTACGGCAATATCTACGTGGCCCAGGTCGCGCTGGGCGCCGACTACAACCAGGCGGTCAAGGCTTTCGCCGAGGCCGAGGCTTACGACGGCCCGTCGATCATCGTCGCCTACAGCCACTGCATAGCCCACGGCATCGAGATGGGCAAGGGCATGAACGAGCAGAAGAAGGCGGTGCAGTCCGGCCGCTGGCCGCTGTTCCGCTACAACCCGGCGCTCAAGGCCCAGGGCAAGAACCCGCTGACCATCGACAGCAAGCCCCCGACCATACCCGTGTCCGACTTCATGAACGGCGAGAACCGCTTCCGCGCGCTTCAGAAGACGAACCCGGAGATGGCCGAGCGCCTGGCCAAACTGGCCGAGGCGGAGTACGCGTGGAGGCTCAGCGTCTATCAGCAGATAGCGCAGATGAACTGCGACACCGGCAGGAAAGAGGAGAAGGTCGGCGCCGCCGCCTGAACCCTTCCGGCCCTGACGGAAGACCCGGACCCCGCGGTCCGGGTCTTCTTTTTGCCGGGCCGGCTCATTGACGCAGGTCAACCCTCCCTAGGACCTTTGGCCTATAAATGACCTGGGCCATCAGCCCGCGGCCTCTGGGTCCTGGGACACTTATGGTTTTCCCGGATGAGGACTATAATTTATACGCAGGAAGACAGAAGGACGAGGAAAAAAATGACCATGAAAAAAATCGCTTCGACGCTGATGACCGCCGCCGCCTTCTTTTCATTTTCCGCCGCCGCTCATTCGCTTGAGCAGGCCGACTCCAGGGATTTTACCGACTACGAGACCAAGGCCGCGCAGCGGAACCCGGACTACTACACCATCAACCCCGCCTCCATCCGCCTGGTCCGCATAAGCGAAGGCGAGGACCCCAAGCTCCTGGAGGCGCAGCGGAAGGCCGCGCAGAACAATACCGGAGAGGGCCTGGTCCTTATAGAGAAGATAATTAATATCGCGGAGAAGATCTGGGCCATAATCGAGAAGAACGCTCCCGTGGTCAACATCAACACCCAGTACGCCACGGCCGTTCCGGACGGCATCACCGCCTGGACGCAGCTGCAGAGCTGGAGCCGCCCCCGCACCTACACCTACGGCTTTTACGCGGAGAACCTCTACGGCGTCACCGTCCTGGACGTGCAGTACAAGGTGGCCTACACCTACGGCGGCAACTATAACGGCAAGGGCAAGTACCTTACCGGCGTGACCGTGATCCCCGAGAAGGTCGACCTGGCCTGGGGCTACAAGTTCAGCATGAACGCGCAGGTGCCCGACAGCACCGTGGTCAATGTCGGCACGCACACCGATCCCAAGGCCGCGATGCAGCTCAAGCTCAACTGGCGCATCTCGACCGCCATCAAATCCTCGGACGGCACCAGCGTGTATTACATAGAAGGGGACGGGGCTTTCGCGGAAATAGCCAGCCCCTGGAAGGCGTCCGACGCCAGGTTCGACGATATGGACCTCGGTCCCTACCGGGCCGCGGCCCCGCTGGCCTCGGATGGAAGGATCTTCGAGTAAGGCAGTAAAAAAAGGAAGGAGGAAAGATGAACAACGTGACAAAGACGGTATTCGCCCTTATAGCGGGCGCGCTGTTCGCCGGGAACGCCTCGGCCAACGGCTTCGACGCGAAGTACTTCGAGGTGGACGAGGGCTCCATCATGATCGAGGAGATCGCGATGGACAAGGGCGGGACCATACAGATCCCGCTGAGCACCGGTCCCGCGACCGCCCCGGCCAAGCCCGGCCTGCCGAAGCCCCCTACGGGCCCGGTCATCAACCCGCCCGGCCCCGGAACCACCGGCGCTCCGACGAACCCGCTCGGCGAGGCCAGCCAGACGGTGGATCTCCTGGACAAGATAGTCAACCTCGCCCAGAAGATCTTCAACATAATCGAGAAGAACCAGCCGGTCGTCAACGTGACCACCAACTACGCCAACGCGGTGCCCTACGGCACCAGCCACTGGACGCAGCTGCAGGGCTGGAGCAGGCCCGCCACCAAGCGCTACGCCTTCTCCATGAAGAACGGCTACGGTTCCGAGGTGGTCAAGGTCACCTACCAGGTGCACTATACCCACAACGGCAACTTCCAGGGCAAGGGCAAGTTCCTTACCGGCGTGACCGTCGAGCCCCTCAACATCGAGACCGCCTGGGGCTACAAGGTCAGCCTGGTCAGCGAGGTCCCGGACTCCACGATAGCCAACGTCGGCACCAGCGAGGACCCGATAGCGTCGATGCAGGTCCAGCTCAAGTGGAACGTGCACACCGTCATCAAGGACATCACCTCCAAGGCGGTGTACTATGTCCAGGGCGACGGCCTCCTGCAGGAGATAGGCACTCCCTTCAATAACGCGAAGGACGCCAAAGCGGCCGCCGCGACCGAGAAGGCCGCGCTGCAGATAGAGAACGCCCGCTTCTAAAAGCGATAAAAGAAACCTCCTTTCTCCCCTGTCCGAAGCCGAAAGGCGTCGGGCAGGGGTTTTTTCTTTGCAAGGTAATAAAAAAGCCGGGCGCGCGGCCCGGCCGAAGAGGAGCGGGAAGGCCTAAGCGCTTTCCTTGAGCTTGCGGAAGAGTTCGAGCTGGGCCGGGGAAAGCTTTTCGGGGAGGGTTATCTCGAGCACGGCGTAGAGATCGCCGCGGCCGCCCTTATGCGGCAGGCCCTTGCCCGGCAGGCGCATGCGCCTGCCGGCGCGGGAGCCCGGGGGGATCTTTATCTTCAGCGAACCGCCGGGATAGAACACCTGGGCCTCGCCGCCCAGCGCGGCGTCCCAGGGATATACCTGCACCCTGGTCTCCAGGTCGCGGCCGTTGACGGTGAAGCGCGGATCGGGCTCCACCGAGACCTTCAGGTAGAGATCGCCGGCGCGGCCCTGCGCCGAGGCGCCCTGGCCTTTGAGCCTTATGACGGCCCCGTCGGTTATGTTCTTGGGAAGATTCACCGATAGATCGCGGGTCTCCGTCCGGCCTCCCGCCCTGTAGGAAAAAGAAAGGTCCTTGCGTCCGCCGGAGACGAGCTCGTCCAGGGTCAGCCTCAGTTCGGCTTCCATGTCCAGGCCGGAACGGCGCCCGCGCGGGGGGGCGAACCCGCCCCGCTCCTCCTGAAAATCACCGCCGAAGCCCCCGCCGGAGAAGCCGCCGAGATTGCCGAACACCGACTTGAAGAACTCGCTGAAATCGCCGAACTGCTCGAAGCCCTGGCCCCCCTGGTACTGGAAGCCGCCCGGGCCGCCGGAGAAGCCGCCGCCGGGCGGCGGGCGGAATTCCTGCCCCTCGCGGTAGTTCCGGCCCAGCTGGTCGTAGAGACCGCGCTTCTTGGGGTCGGAGAGGACCTCGTAGGCCTCGTTTATTTCCTTGAACTTGTTCTCGGCTTCCTTGCTGCCGGGGTTCTTGTCGGGATGGTACTTCATCGCCAGCTTGCGGTAAGCCGACTTTATCTCGTTCTCGCCGGCGCCGCGGGCGACGCCGAGCAATGAGTAATAGTCCTTATACTTCAGGGACATCCGGGCTCTTCTTTTTGCGGGTCAGGAAGAGTATCAGAACGCAGAACAGGCCGAGGGGCAGCATAAGCCAGCGTTCCAGCCGGGCTTCGCTGACCGCGGTGAAAGATTCGACGGCCCAGGCGCCGAAGAGGAGAGCGGCGAGGAACCCCCAGAAGAGCAGGACGAGACCCGAAGGGACCGGTTTTTCCGGGGCGGCGGGTTCGGGCGCGGGGGCGGGGGCGGCCGGCGTCTCCGGCTCGGGGACCGGCTGCTGCCTGTTCTTCCTGTCTTTTTTCGCCATATTATTTCTTCCCCGACGCGACGAAGGAGATATCCTGGAAGATGACCGTCACGCCCAGTTCCCTGCCGTCGTGGTTCCTGACCCGCATGGTGCTGTAGCCGATGACGAGCGGGACATTGGCGTGCATGACCGAGATCTCGGCGCGGCGCACGGACTTGCCGGTCTCCAGCGCCCCCCCGACCACGTCCAGCAGGGCCGGGAAACCGGCGTAGGCCTTTTTATAATCGCAACCGAGGCATTTGTGGGCCTCGTCCATGTGCAGGATCTTGCCGGCCATCGGGTTCATGTAGACGACCTTGCCCGACAGGTCCACGCTTATCAGGCCGCCGGTCAGGTTGTCGAGTATGCACTGGTAATATTCTTTTATGTCGCTCGCCATGGGAGTATTCTACAAAAAAGGGCGGCACGGATTATCGTTAAATTGGAAATTTTGTATAATTATTCCGCAGTAAAATTCCCCGGTAGCTCAATGGTGGAGCATTCGGCTGTAAAAAGCATGAAGCCCCCTAGGGACAAAAGGCGATACGCAGACCGCCGGGAGTACATGATAGAAGCGGTGCGCAGGAGAAGAAAGAAACTGCGCGCGACGGCTATCGAGTACAAAGGCGGCAAATGCGAGGCCTGCGGGTATCGGAGATGCCCGGAAGCGATGGAATTTCATCATCGCGTTCCTGACGGCAAGGACTTCGGGATATCCCAGCGAGGATATACCAGAAGTTGGGCCAGGGTCAGGAAAGAGTTGGACAAATGCGTAATGCTGTGCGCCAACTGTCATAGGGAAGTTCACGCAGGGTTGCAGCTTCCGCCGGAAACGGCGGTTGAAAAATCAGGTGAATTCAGGGAAATCCGCGAAAAGCGGACAATCCTGAGCCAAGCCCGGAGCGACAGGCCCCGGGAAGGTGCAGAGACTATCCCGCGAGGGAGTACTTTCCGCCTAAAGCGGATGGGAAGCGCCTGAGTCCGTAATTCGAAAGGATCGGACATGATATAGTCCAAGCCTTGAAGCAATTCGAGGGCACTTGTAACCGAAGGGTTGTTGGTTCGAGTCCAACCCGGGGAGCCAAATTTAGAAGGCCGCGCTTTGCCGCGGCCTTCTAAATTTGGGTCCCCTGTTGACCGGACCGCGAAGGCGCAGCCTTCGATGGTTCGGCTCGACTTGGCATCCTGCGTAACTTCGGAGAGGGCGCCGCAGGCGCCTGTCCAACACCCTTCATATTATCCCCGGCCGCGCTTTGTCGCGGCCTTTTAAATTTGCTCCCTCCCTTTTCAAGCCCCTGCGACACCACGTTGTCGCACCCGTGTTTTACGCTATAGGTGCGGAAACACAAGGGGGTGTTATGAGCAACCTGAATAAAGTGATGCTGATAGGACGGCTGACGCGGGACCCGGAGATCACGGAATTCTCCAACGGCGGCAAGGTGGCCAATCTCGGCTTCGCCGTCAATAACCGGCGGCGCAACGGAGAGACCGGCGAGTGGGAGGAGGTCCCGGTCTGGCTGAACCTGAAGGCCTTCAACCGCGAAAGCGGGCGGAAGCTGGCCGACCGGGCCGCCGTGCTCACCAAGGGCCGGCAGGTCTACGTGGAGGGGCACCTGGCGCTGGAGGAATGGACCGGCAAGGAGGACGGCAAGCCCCATTCCCGCACGCTGGTCTACGTGGACAACATGGAGTTCCTCGGCGGCGCCAAACCCCGGCCGGAGGCGGCGGCCGAAGAGAAGCCGGCGCGGCCCGGTCGGCCCCGGAAACGGACGGAGGCCCTGGTTCCCGCCGCGGAGGACGCCTAGAACGGGGCGCGGCGGTAAGGCGGGGACGGGGCTGCGGGGAACGGCGGAATTATATATAATTGGTTCCGACGGATATTATTGACCTATGTCAAAAACGCTCCTCTCCCTGTCCCTCCTTGCCCTGCTCCTTCCGCCGCTGTCCGCGGCCGGCGGCGGGGACGCCTACCTGCTTACGGAGCGCGACCCTTTTTTCCTGGCCAGGAACGGGATATACCTTTCCGTCGCCTACGACAAAGGGAGGACAAGGCTGGTCCGTCCGTTGCTCCCGTACGACTCGCTGCCGGCCGAACTCAGGGCGGCGCTGCGCCCCGTCGGCCCGGGAGAGGTCCGCAATGAACCGGCCGGCTCTTTCGTTAAAGTTGAAGCCGACCCCGCGGTCCGCGACCTTTTGTCCCGCGTGGACCCGAGGAACATCTCGGCCTGGGCCGAACGCCTGACCATGACCGGAAAACGCAGCGCCGGCGCCCTGGACCTGAGCCCGGCTTCCGGCAACCGCCTGGCCGCCGACATGATAGCGGACGAACTTGGGCGGCTCGGCTACGCCGTGGAGCGGCACTGCTACCGCGCCCGCAAGAAGGACGATGAATGTAATGTGGCCGGGCGGCGCGAGGGGGAGAGCTACATTCTGGTCGCCGCCCATTTCGACACGGTGGGACATGAGAACGCCGGCGCCGACGATAACGCTTCCGGGGCCGCGGCCCTGCTGGAGATGGCGCGGGTCCTGGCCGCTTACCGGTCGGACCTGGGCCTCATCTTCCTGGCCGCCAACGGCGAGGAGACAGGCATAGCCGGGTCTTACGCTTACGCGAAGAAGCTCCGCGCCTCCGGCGAGCTCTCCAAAGTGGCCTGGGCCATTAACATGGACATGGTGGCCTATAATAAGGACGGGGTGATAGAGCTGGAGACGAACGGGGAATTCGCGGCTCACGCCGAATGGGTGGCCGCGCTGGCCCGGGTCTATACCGGGATGACGCCGCATATAGCCATGCCGGCCTGGGGCAGCGACCATGTCCCTTTCCTGGAGGCCGGCATACCGACATATTTATCCATCGAACACTGGGAGAACCACAACCCCTGTTACCACAGGCCCTGCGATACCATGCAGGGGCTGGACTGGGACTTCGCGGCCGACATCGCCCGCCTGAACCTGGCCGTCATAGCCGGCAAAGCCCGCCTTACGCCAAATTAAGCGAACCGCGCCCAGGCGGGCCGCTCGACACATAAAAAAAGCCCCTTTTGCGGGGCTTTTTTAATTCGCGGGCGGTGGTTCGATCAGTAGGAGGCCAGCACCTGCGCGCCTATGCGCTCGGCCAGGGAAGGGTCGTCGATATAGGGATTGCGGTTGCCCTGGAAGGCCGCGATCAGGTCGTTGCGGCGGCGCTCGGCGGCGTCGGGCGGGTCCTGCCGGTTCCACTCCAGGAACATCGGAACGCGGCTGGTCCAGAAATTATTGTAGTTCATGCCCTGGCGGATGTTCTTGTCGTGATACATCGTGACGAAGTAGAGCATGGCGCGGGCGACATTACCCTTGACCGCGTCGGCCGGCTCGAAGCCCTCCCGGCCCAGGAGGGAGCCGGCGGAGGTGCCGTAAGAGGGATTGGAGACTTCGGCGAACGGCAGGTTGCCGCGGCGGGAGTTGGGGGTCATGAAAGTGGGGGAAAGGTGATGCAGGTCCGACTTCATCGGGTAGGCTTCCTTGAAATAGCCCTGCGGCCAGATATGCTCGGCGTTTATGAAACTGTCCACCACGCCGTCGCCGTTCAGGTCGCCGCGCTCGGGATAGGAATTGCCGTTGCCGCTGCTGCCGTTGACGCAGACCTGGGAGTAGAAAGTGACTATGCCGGGCCCGCCGCCGCAGCCGACATTGTCCGCGGTCGAGTACATGTAGGACTTGGCCTCGGTGTAGCCGATCACCGCTTTCTGCCACTGGGAAGGCCCGGCGGCCTGGTGGAGGTAATTGAAAAGAGCCTCGCCGCGCAGATCCAGGGGGACGGCCGCCGCGCCGGGTTCGCCGGCCGCGGGGATCTCGATATCGTAGAGGGAAAGCGAAGCCGCGCCCTGCAGGGAGTCGAGGGCGGGAGAGAGCTGGGCCTTGAGCGGCGAAACGAGGAGGACGGCGGCGAGCGCCGGGTTTAAAAGCCTGATGACGATGTTCAAACTGCCTCCGTTAACCTGTTGACTGATGTCAATTTGACTGCCGTCAACTAAAGTTTATGCCATCGTACCTATTTCGCAAGGGCCAAAGGGCCCACTCGCAAAATAGGCCTTTCGGGTAAGTTTCGGCGAAAACGGCGGAAGTTGACGCAAAAAAACCCGCCGCGGCGGGTTACGGGGCAGGAGGAGCCCGGGTCTAGTGGCGGGAGAAGACGGCCTCGCCTACGCGCTCCGCCAGCGAAGGGTCGTCGATATAGGGATTGCGGTTGCCCTGGAAGGTCTCGATGAGGTCGTTGCGGCGGCGCTCGGCGGCGTCGGGCGGGTCCCGGCGGCTCCATTCCAGGAACATCGCTACGCGGTCGGTCCAGAATTCCCGGTAGTCCATGCCGTCGTCTATGTTCCGGTCATGGTAGCGGGTGACGAAGTAGAGCATGGCGCGGGCGACATTGCCTTTGACGGCGTCGGCCGGCTCGAACTCGCCGGTGCTGGAGAGAATGGAGCCCGCGGAAGTGGAATACACGGCGTCGCCGGCCGGGCCGAAAGGATAGCTGCCGCGCATGCCGTTGGGCGTCAGGAAGGTCGGAGCGAGATGATGCAGGTCGGCCTTCATCGGGTAGGCCGAGTTGAAATAGCCCTGGGGCCAGATATGCTCGGCGTTCATGCTGTTGTCGGCGTAACCGTCGCCGTTGGCGTCGCCCGTCTCGCCGTAGTCGCCGCCGTACTCGCTGTCGCCCCGCACGCAGACCTGCGAATAGAAGGCGATCACGCCCGGGCGGCCGCCGCAGCCGGTATTGTCGGCGCTGGAGAACATGAACTTCTTGGCCTTGAGATAATCGTGGCCGCCCATGTCCCTGGGTATCTCCGTGGCGTCGTGAAGGGCGTCGAACAGGCGGGCGCCGGAAAGCCCGGAATAAGAAGGGTAATAGCGGGCCTCGGGGAGACCGACTTCCGCGGACCCGGAGAAAAGCTGTTCGGAAGGGGAGGGGGACGCGGCCCCGGCCGGGAGAGCCGGTATCAGGAGGAGTATCGTGGCGACCGCGGAAAACCTAGTCAGGCTGCCTCCACCGCTGTATCTTTCGACGCCGCTGTTATTATACAACAATCGAGCCCGTCATTGACCGGCGACAAGCCCCTTTATCCCTTCCCAGATTATCTGCACCCCTATCGCCAGAAGGATGAAGGCCGAGATCTTGGAGATGACCTGCGCGCCGGCCCTGCCCAGCCTGGGCAGTATGCTGTCGCAGTAGCGGTAGAAGACGAAGACCGCCAGCGCGGCCAGCGCTATGCCGGCCGCGTCGCCGGCGAACTTGAGCCAGGTGGACCCGGCCAGCAGCGAACCCGTAGGCACCAGCGTCAGCGTCACGGCGATGGAACCGGGCCCGGCGGTGACGGGCATGGTCATGGGGAAGAAAGCGCGCGAGGTCATGCGGGACTGCAGTTCCTCCTGCTCCTCCCGGGAGAACTTGGGCTCGCTGTTGAGCATTTTCCAGGCGGTATTGAACAGGAGGAGGCCGCCGGCGACGCGTATGACCGGGATGGAGATGCCGAAGATCTTGAGCATCCAGCCGCCGGCGATGAGGATGGTGAAAAGGAAAAGGAAGGTGTAGCGCCCGACCAGGCCGGCGAGCCGGTGGCGGTCCGCGGAAGTGAGGGAAGAGGTCATCTCCATGAAGATGGGCGCCATGGCCGGCGGGTTGAGTATGGGAAAAAGCGCCAGGAAGGCCAGCGCGGCGGAGTCGAAGAAGAAGTGTTGCATGGGGATATTATTCCAAAAAGACGCCGTCCCCATCCACTCCCGCGGTTTTTCCGTGGCTATTGCCGTCCATATATGGGATAATTGAGTATGACAGAAACGAAACCTCTCCCCGCTTCGGGCTTCTACGGCCTTAATATCGCCCCCGGTCTCCTGGCCGAACTCGATCGCCTCAAGTTCACCGTCCCTACGCCCATACAGCAGAAGGCCATACCCCCGGCCTGCGAGGGCAAGGACCTGGTCGGCATAGCCCAGACCGGCACGGGCAAGACCATCGCCTTCGCCATCCCCATGCTCCAGCGCCTGGCGGCCCTCCCCGGCCGCGGCCTCATACTCCTGCCCACGCGCGAGCTGGCCCTGCAGGTCAACGAGGTCTTCAAGAAGTTCGCCCGCGCCGCCGGCATACAGACCTCGGTGCTCATCGGCGGAGAATCGATAGGCCGCCAGCAGCAGGACCTGCGCAAGCAGCCGCGCGTCCTGATAGCCACGCCGGGGCGCCTCATCGACCACATGGGCCAGCGCACCGTGAAACTTTCCGACATCGGCGTGCTCGTCCTCGACGAGGCCGACCGGATGTTCGACATGGGCTTCGCTCCGCAGATAGAGAAGATCCTGGCCGGGGTCCCCAGGGACAGGCAGACCATGCTTTTCTCGGCCACCATGCCGGACGACATAATGGCGCTGGCCTCGCGCCACATGAAACTGCCGCTGCGCCTGGAGGTCGCCCGCTCCGGGACCACCGCCGAGGGCGTGGACCAGGAACTCTACGTCGTCGCCAGCCGCACGGAGAAGAACGCGCTGCTTGGCAAGCTGCTGGACAAGCACTGGGGACCGGTGCTGCTCTTCATGCGCACCAAGCATCACGCCAAGCGCGTGGCGCGCGACCTGCGCAATATGGGGCACAGCGCGGCCGAGATACATTCCAACCGTTCGCTCAACCAGCGCAAGGAAGCCCTCGAGGGCTTCAAGAGCGGCAAGTACCGGGTCCTGGTGGCCACCGACATAGCCGCGCGCGGCATAGACGTCACGGGGATAGAGCTGGTGATAAATTACGACCTGCCCGACGAGGACGAGAATTACGTGCACCGCATCGGCCGCACTGGCCGCGCGGGCAAGACCGGCCACGCGATAAGCTTCGCGACGCCGGACCAGGCCCAGATGGTCCGCTCCATAGAGCGCCTCATCCGCAAACCCCTGCGCGTTTCGGCCCACCCGGATATAAAGCCTTCCGCCCTGCACGGTTCGGGCGCGCCGGCGCAGCAGCAGCAGCGGCGGCGGCCCGCCGCCGGGGGGCAGCGGCAGCAGCCGCGGCCGAACCGGCAGGAACAGAGGCCGCAGCGGCGCCCCGGGCCCGGGGCCGCCGGGAACGGCGGACAGTCCCGGCAACAGCAGCCCCGCCAGGCTCGGGGCGGGAACCGCGACGAGCGCACCCCAGGCCGGCGCGAAGACCGCCGGGATTTCCGCCGCCAGGGCGGCGAGCGCGACAGGAACGCGGGACGGCCGCGCTCCGGCGCCAGGGTCGAGGACTCGCCTTATTTCCCGGAGGACGGAAGGGGGATGTGGCGCGGCCAGGGCGGGCGCGACCGCAACAGGGGCCGCGACGAGAGGCCCCAGCGCCCCTCGACCGGACCCGCGCGCCAGGAAGAATCCCGGCGCAAGCCGCGCTGGTTCGATTTTTTCCGGAAGGAAAAGCGCTGACCGGGTCCCGCGGCTTTAAATAGGCCGGCGGAATTTGATATTTTTATAGTATACCAACACACAACGGAGACTCTCCCTAACGATGAAATCGCTGATAAAGAAAATAGGGCTCAAGACCCTCAAAAAACTGGGGTTCGCCCGCAAAAAAACTTCCGGCTTCTACGGCCTGGGGATAGCCCCCGGGCTCCTGGAGGAACTGGACAGGAAGAAATTCGTTACGCCCACCCCCATACAGCAGCAGTCCATCCCGGTGGCTTCCGAGGGCAAGGACATGGTGGGAGTGGCGCAGACCGGCACCGGCAAGACAATCGCCTTCGCCATACCCATGATACAGCGGCTCGCCGCCACCAAGGGCAAGAAAGGCCTGGTGCTGCTGCCGACGCGAGAGCTGGCCATGCAGGTCAGCGAAGTGATGAAGCAGTTCGCGCCGGTCATGGGCATGGGCGCCGTCTGCCTCATCGGCGGCGAGGAGATGAACAAGCAGATGCGCGAACTGAAAAAACGCCCGCGCATACTTATAGCCACGCCGGGGCGGCTGCTCGACCACATGGAGCGCCGCACGGTCCACGTCGACGACGTGGAGGTGCTCGTTCTCGACGAGGCCGACCGCATGTTCGACATGGGCTTCGCCCCGCAGATCAACCGCATCATGCGGGCGCTGCCGCGCGACCGCCAGACCATGCTTTTCTCGGCCACCATGCCCGACGAGGTGATGAAGCTGGCGTCCGACCATATGCACCTGCCGCTGCGCATAGAGGTGGCCCGCTCCGGCACCGCGGCCGAGCTGGTGCGCCAGGAGCTTTACATCGTGGGACACGGGGCCAAGTACGCGCTCCTGGGCAAGATACTCCAGAAATATGCCGGCAGCGTGCTCGTCTTCGTCCGCACCCGCGAGGACGCCATGAAGGTAACGCAGGTCATCGCCCACATGAAGCACCGCGTGGCCGAGCTGCACTCGGACCGTTCCATGGGCCAGCGCAAAGAGGCCCTGGAAGGCTTCAAGAGCGGCAAGTACCGCATACTGGTGGCCACCGACATAGCCGCCCGCGGCATCGACGTGACGGGGATAGAGGTGGTAATCAACTACACCCTCCCCGACGAGGACGACGCCTACGTGCACCGCATCGGCCGCACCGGCCGCGCCGGCCAGCCGGGCCTGGCCATAACTTTCGCCACCCCGGACCAGGGGCCGGACGTGCGCAGCATAGAGGCGCTCATCAAGTCCAAGCTCAACGTGGTCACCCATCCCGAGATACAGCCGGCGGAATTCTGGGACGTGCGCAACACCGTGGCCACGGGCCGCGGCTGGAACCAGGGAGCGGGCCGCCGCCGCGGCTTCGGCGGCCGGCGGAGATAGCCGATGGCCGGCCCGGCGTTGCCCTCGCGGCTGACTTTCCACGGCGCGGCCGGCGAGGTGACCGGCTCCCGCCACCTGCTCGAGGCCGGGGAGGGCCGGGTCCTCCTCGACTGCGGCCTCTTCCAGGGCCGCCGCGCCGAGGCCGCCGCCAAGAACCGCAATTCGCCTTTCGACCCCGCTTCTCTCTCGGCCGTTTTCCTTTCCCACGCCCACATAGACCATTGCGGCCTGCTGCCCCGCCTGGCCGGCGACGGCTTCAAAGGCCCGGTTTACGCCACCCGCGAGACGGCCGACCTGGTCGCCATAATGCTGGCCGACTCCGCCCGCCTGCAGGAGACGGACGCCAAGTTCTTCAACAAGATCCACGCGGCCGACGGCGAGAGGATAGAGCCCCTTTACGGCGAGAAGGAGGCCGACCTGGCGATCTCCCTGCTGCGCCCCTGCGCCCCGGGCGACGTGATCAGCCCCGCCCCCGGCCTGAGCGCGCGCTTCCTCAACGCCGGCCATGTCCTGGGCTCGGCGATGATACAGGCCGACATGGAAACGCCCGCCGGGCCCCGACGGCTGCTTTACACCGGGGACCTGGGACGACGCGAGGTGCCGCTCATGAAGGCGCCGGAACCGCCGGAAGGCGTGGATTACCTGGTCATTGAATCCACTTACGGCGGGCGCACCCACGAACCGGCCTCGGAGATCGACGCCGAGCTGGGCCGCCTGCTGCGCAAGGCGGCCGCCGAAAAAGGAAAGATCATAATCCCCGCTTTCGCGCTGGAGCGCTCGCAGGAGATAATAGTGGCGCTGGACAGGCTGCGCAACGACCCCTCCATGCCGGAGATCCCGGTCTATGTCGACAGCCCTATGGCGATCGATATAACCGGGATCTTCAACAGGCACCTCGAGGGCTTCAGCTTCGACCGGGAGTTCAAAGCCTACGCCCGCCGGGACGGGGACCCTTTCGGTTTCGACTTCATAAAGTACGCCAGGTCCAAGGAGGAGTCGCAGGCTCTCAACGGCCGCCCGGGGCCCATGATAATCATCTCCGCCTCCGGCATGTGCGAGGGCGGCCGCGTGCTCCATCACCTGCGCAATAATATCGCCGATCCCTCGGCGACCGTGCTTATCGTCGGCTACCAGGCCGCGGGCACGCTGGGCCGCCGGCTCCAGGACGGCCAGAAGAAAGTGCGCATCTTCGGGCTGCAGCACGAGGTGGCGGCGGAGATACGGACGATGCCGCACTTTTCGTCGCACGCCGACAGGGACGACGCTCTCGCTTTCGTCAGGGGCCTGAACAGGAAGCCCCGGAAGATCTTCCTCGTTCACGGCGAGGATTCGCAGCGGGACGCGCTGGCGGAGGCGCTGGCGGCCGAAGGGTACGGCGCGCCGGAGAAGCCGGGGCATGGAGAATCTTTCGTTCTCGACTGACGATGGAGGGGGACTGAATGTCTAAGAAAATAGCGGTCGTCGGCGCGGGCCCGGGAGGCCTGACCGCGGCCATGATACTGGCGGCGCGGGGGTTCGATGTCACGGTCTTCGAGGCCAAGGACAGGGTCGGGGGCCGGAACGCGGAGCTGAGGCTTGGAGAGTTCCGTTTCGACACGGGCCCCACCTTCCTGATGCTCAATTTCATCCTGCGCGAAATGTTCGAAGAGGCCGGACATAAAATAGACGAGTACCTCTCCTTCACCCGCCTCGACCCCATGTACCGGCTGGTCTTCGACGACCGCGATTTCCGCCCCGTCTCGGACCCGGCTAAGATGAGGGCCGAAATAGCCCGCGCCTTCCCGGGGCAGGAGAAAGGGCTGGACAGGTTCCTGGCGGCGGAGAAGGCCCGCTTCGAAAAGTTGTTCCCCTGCATACAGAAGGACTATTCCTCCTTCGGGTCCCTCTTCAGCGTCCCGCTGCTTAAAGCCGTACCCTACCTCGACGCCGGACGCTCGGTCTTCGACGTCCTCGGGAAGTATTTCGACGACGACAAGCTTAAGCTCGCCTTCACTTTCCAGGCGAAATATCTCGGCATGTCGCCCTGGGACTGCCCCGGCTTTTTCACGATGCTCTCCTATATAGAGCACGCCTACGGCGTCTATCACGTGCGGGGCGGGCTTAACGCCATCTCTTCCGCGATGGCGAAAGCGGCCTCCGTGAACGGGGCGAAGATACGCCTCTCCTCCCCCGTGAAGCGGGTGATAACGGAAGGCGGCGCGGCCCGGGGCGTGGAGCTGAAGGGGGGGGAGGTCTTCCGCTGCGACGAGGTGGTGATAAACGCCGACTTCGGCCACGCCGCCACGACCCTCTTCGACAGGGGAGTGCTCTCCAAGTATTCCCCGGAGAAGATGCAGGCCCGCGAATTCTCCTGCTCCACTTTCATGCTCTACCTGGGGATCGACAAGGCCTACCCGGAGCTGCTCCACCACACCATCGCCTTCGCTTCCGACTACCGGCGCAACGTGGAGGATATCTTTCACCGCAAGGCCCCTCCGGCGACGTCTCCATCTACGTGCAGAACGCCTCGCCCACGGACCCGACGCTCGCCCCGCCCGGCAAGTCGACCATCTACATCCTGGTGCCCGTGCCCAACCTGGACGGCGGGGCCGACTGGGCGGCCGAAAGGCCGCGCCTGCGCGAGCTTGCCCTGAGGCTGGCCGAGGAACGGGCCGGCTTCAGGGACCTGCGCCGGCACATACAGGCGGAACGGCTCATAACGCCGGCGGACTGGCGGGACGAATACGGCGTATACAAGGGCGCCACCTTCAACCTCTCCCACAAGCTGGGCCAGATGCTCTACCTCCGGCCCCGCAACAAATTCGAAGAGGTGGGGAACTGCTGGCTGGTGGGAGGGGGCACTCATCCCGGCAGCGGGCTGCCGACCATATATGAGTCGGCGCGGATAACCTCCAACCTGCTCTGCCGGGAACACGGAGTCCCTTTCAGAGAACCGACCTTCCTGGGGGCCAAGAAGGAGGTCGCTGCTTGAACGCAGGGGGGGAGGCGGTCGCAAGGGCCCGGGCGGCTTCGGCGCGCCTGCGGGCGGCCGGCTGGCCGGAACGCCGCGCCCGCCTCGCGCGTCTGCGCCTTGCCATAGCCGCGGACCTGGACGGCCTGTCGGCGGGCATCTCTTCGGTCACGGGCAAACCGCGGGCCGAAGCCCTGATGAGCGAGATCTATCCCTGCCTGGAGATCCTTCGCTATTATGAACGCTCCGCGGAAAAGATACTCGCGCCGCGCGGAAGGCCCACCCCTTTCTTCTTTACCGGCTCCAGCTCGAGAGTGGAGTACCGGCCTTACGGCGCCGTGCTCGTCATAGGGCCCTATAATTTCCCTTTCCAGCTCTCCTTTATCCCCGCGGTTACGGCCCTGGCGGCCGGCAACGCCGCGGTCATAAAGCCCTCCGAACTGGCGCCGGGCACGGGAGCCCTGCTCTCCCGGGTCTTCGCGGCGGCGGGCGGGGACCCCGATCTCCTGATCGTGGAGGAGGGTGGGAAGGAAAAGGTCCGCGAACTCACGGAGGCCGGCCCGGACAAGGTCTTCTTCACCGGCGGCCCGGCGGGCGGACGGGCGGTCATGGCCCTCTGCGCCGAAAAGGCGATACCTCTCTGCCTGGAGCTCGGCGGAAAGGCCCCGATGCTGGTTTTCGACGACGCGGACCTGGAGCGCGCCGCGCAGGGAGCGGCCTACGGCGCATTCTGCAATTCCGGCCAGGTCTGCGTCTCCACGGAGCGCATCTACGTGCAGCGCGCGGTCTACGCCGCTTTCATGGAAAAGTTCCTGGCGGCCTCGGCCGCCGTCTCGCCGGGAGGCGAATCGGGCGATTACGGCCCGATGATCTCGCGGGAGAAAGCGGAATCCGTCATCGCCATGGCGAGGGAAGCCGTGGCGGGGGGAGCCAGGGTCCTGACCCCTTTGCGCTACGAGAACGGCGTGCTCTACCCGATAATAGTGGCGGAACCGCCGCCGGACTGCCGCCTCATGACGGACGAGATCTTCGGGCCGGCCGTTGCCGTCGTCCCTTTCGGCGCCGAGGAAGAGGCTCTCCGCCTGGCCGCCTCCCGTCACGGCGGCCTGGCCGCCTCCGTCTGGACCCGCGACAGGGAGCGCGCCGCGCGCGCCGCCGCCGCGCTGGACGCCGGGTCCATCAGCGTGAACGACGCCATAAGGGCCGTAGCAGCCCCTACCTGCCGTTCGGGGGCATGGGAACGAGCGGTTTCGGAAGATATCACGGCCCGGAAGGCCTCTATGAATTCTCCCGGCAGGCGGCGGTAATGGAGAATTTTTCCTCTGTCCCGTCGGAACCCAACTGGTTCCCTTACGGCCCGGGGCTTTACGGCCCGATGAAGGACTCGCTGCTGGCCATGTTCGGGCCTTTTTCGCCCGCGGCCTGGCGCAGGGCCTTCACGGCTTCAAGACTGATAAAAAAGCGAAGGAACAGGGGGATAGGCAATGGCGAAAGATAAGAAGGCGGTGGTCATCGGGGCCGGGATAGGCGGTCTTTCCGCCGCCGTATCCCTGGCCTGCGCCGGCTACGAGGTCGCTCTTTTCGAGAAGAACAAAGGCCCGGGCGGCAAGCTCAACCAGCTGGAGAAGGACGGCTTCAGGTTCGACCTCGGGCCCTCGATCCTGACGATGCCGCAGATCTTCCGCGACCTGTTCGCCAGGGCGGGGAAGGAAATGAAGGATTATGTGGCGATAGAGGAGCTGAGGCCCCACTGGCGAAATTTCTTCGAGGGCGGCTTCACATTCGACTTCACCCCGGACTCCCGGCTCATGGAGGCGGAACTCAAAAAAATCCCCGACGGAGGCCGCGGCTTCAGCGCCTTCCTGGAATACTCCCGCCGGCAGAGCCTCCTGACGGAAGAGGGTTATTTCAAATACGGCTACGACACGCTGGCCGAGATGCGGGCCGGCTACGGCAATCTCCGGGCGCTGCTCGGTTTCGACTGGATGCGCTCGATGGACGCCGGGGTGCGCTCTTACGTGAAGGACCCCCGCCTGGTGGACGCGCTGAACTACTTCATAAAGTATGTCGGGTCCTCTCCCTACGACGCCCCGGGCACGATGAACCTGCTTCCGCACGTGCAGTTCGGCTACGGCCTCTGGTACGTATCCGGCGGGATGTATAAGATGGCCCTGGCCCTGGAAAAGCTCGCCCGCGACTGCGGGGTGGACATAAAATACGGGCACGAGGCCGCTTCCATAGAGAGGGCCGGAGGCCGGGTCACCGCCGTCACCGCGAAGAACGGCGCGAGGGCCGAGGCGGACGCCGTGGTCTCCAACATGGAGGTCATCCCCGCCTGCCGCGAACTGCTCGGCGAGGACGAAGCTTTCCTGCGCTCGCTGGAGAAGTTCGAGCCGGCCTGCTCGGGACTTGTCATCGACCTGGGGATAAAAGGCTCTTACCCGGCGCTGGCCCATCACAACTTCTTCTATTCCGGCTCTCCGAAAGAACATTTCGACGCCGTTTTCAGGAAAAAGGAGCTTTCCTCCGACCCGACGATCTACCTGGTGGCGCCCTGCGTCACCGACCCCTCGGCCGCCCCCGCGGGCTGCTCCGTCCTGAAGATACTGCCGCATATCCCCCACATAAGGGACGAGAAGCCCTACACAAAGGCGGATTACACGGCCTTCCGCGACGTGGTCCTGGCGAAACTGGAGCGCATGGGCCTCGACGGCCTCCGCTCCCGCATAGTCACCGAGGACGTCCTGACGCCCGACGACATAAAGGCGATGTATTACTCCAACAAGGGCTCGATCTACGGAGTAGTGTCGGACAGGAAGCTCAACGGGGCCTTCCGCGCGCCGAAGCGCAGCTCAAGGTATTCCAACCTCTTCTTCGTAGGCGGCAGCGTGAACCCGGGGGCGGGTATGCCCATGGTCGCGCTCTCCGGCATGCTGGCCTGCGATATGCTTACGGGTGCCATCGGAGGTCGGAAATGAAGCTGTCGCGCCTTTTCGCTAAAGGGGACTTCTCCGGTTTCTGGGCGCTGCTGGCCGACAACCTGGCCAACATAGTGATAATCGCCGGGGTCTGCAAGGGCGTCTTCAGGATGCCCGACGAGGTGGTCTTCGGCAGGATAGTGCCCGGCATAGGGGTCGCGCTGCTGGCCGGCACCGCGGCCTACGCCTGGATGGCGCTGAAGCTGGCCGAAAAGGAGAAGCGGGACGACGTGACCGCCCTGCCCTACGGCATCTCGACGCCCGTAATGTTCGTCTACCTCTTCGGGGTGATAGGGCCGGTGTATTTCAAGACAGGCGACCCGGTGGCCGCCTGGCAATGCGGGATAGCCGCGGCCTTCATCGGCGGACTGGTGGAGCTGGCCGGCGGCCTCGCAGGCCCCTGGATAAAACGGCACACGCCGCGGGCCGGGATGCTGGGAACGCTGGCCGGCATAGCGATAGTCTGGATAGCGACGATCCCCTTCGCCGAGATAATGGAGCAGCCGCTGGTGGGCTTCATCTCTTTCTCCATAATCCTGCTGGGCCTCGTCGCGGGGGTGCGGCTGCCTTTCGGCCTCCCGGCCGGGCTTGCCGCGATAGTCGCCGGCACGGCCGTGGCGATGGCCACCGGGCTCTCGAGGATATCCGCGGAAGGGATAGGGCTCCACCCGCCGCTGCTTATGCCGGCGGACCTGCTGGCGGGCCTGAAACTGGTACTGGGCAATCCCGCGATAATCGCCGTCATACTGCCGATAGAGATCTACAATTTCATCGAGACGATGAACAACGTGGAGTCCGCGGAGGCCGCCGGCGACCGCTACCCGGTGCGCCGGACGCAGGTCATCGACGGGCTGGGCACGATAGTCGGCGGGCTTTTCGGTTCGCCTTTTCCGACGACGGTGTATATCGGCCATCCCGCCTACAAAAGGCTGGGCTCGCGCAGCGGCTACGCTCTCGCGGTAGGCGCCGTACTTTTCCTGGCCGCGGTCGCCGGTCTGGTGAATTTCCTCTACGGTCTCATACCCGTGGCCGCCGTGGCGCCGATACTGGTCTTCGTGGCGATGATAATAGGCGCGCAGGCCTATATCTGCGTGAAGCCCTCTCATACCCTGGCCGTCTCCATAGCCCTGGTCCCGCATGTCGCGGACCTGGTCTACAAGCAGGTCAGCGGGGCTATAAGCGGAGTCGGCGGCTACGCGGCTTCCCTCGCGGGCGCGGGGGAGGCGGGGGGGTTCCTGGCGGGACTGGCCTCCGGTCCCGTGCCGCGGGCGCTCAAAGACCATCTGCTCGCCGCCGGAGGACTGCACCTGGAGGGCCTCGCGGCGTTGAGCCAGGGCGCGATAATCTCCGGGCTTCTCTGGGGCGCCATCTGCGCCTCGCTGATCGACTGCCGCTACAAGGCCGCGGCCTGGTTCTCGGCCGCCGCCGCGGCGCTCGCGGGGGCAGGGTTCATCCACGCCGCCGCCGCGGGGCCCCGTCTGGACTCCCCCTTCTTCCGGTCCTACCTTTTCATGGCGGTCTTCTTCGCGGTCTGCGCCAGGCTGGGACTCAAGTGCCACCTGGACGACTTTTCGGAGATGATGCTGGGCAAAGGGGAGTCCTGCTGAAAGAACGGGGAGGGGGAATATAAAGGTTCAGTAGAACGGTTCCTGCTTCAGAAGCCGGGCGGTCAGGCCCCTGGCCTTGAGCAGCCGCAGATAGGCCTTGTCCTTGCCGCCCAGCACCGTCAGCATTATCTCCATCGATTCGCTGCCGACGAGCGGTTCGTCCCAGGAGAAAGGCCTGTCGTAGAGCACGGCGCCCTTCTGGTCGCTCAGGACGAGGCGGCCCCTGAAAGAGCGCAGCGTTCGCGTGGAGAGGTTCTGGAAATAAAGGAACAACTGAAGGCCGAACCTGTCGTCCTCTACCACGTTCTTCTTGCGCAGGAACTGCACGGCCACGGGTGCGGACGGGTCCTTGAGCATCGCGGGGGCCGCGGCCCCCGCGGCCGGGCGGACCTTTTCCAGCGCGGAGACGCGGGTCTCCAGCCGTTCGACCCGCACCTCCACCTCCTCCACCCTGCGTTCGGTGACGGCGGCGAAGAGCATCGATGACGCCGCGCACAGCAGCGCGGCGGATAGCAGCGGCCTCATAACTGAATTATAGCAGGAATGGCGGAAATGTCCAGCGGGCGCCCCGGGCTCAGGGCGCTTTGACCGCGTCGAAGAGCCTGTCGAATTCGGCGCCGTAGACGCCGACATAGTACGGCTCCATGGTGAAGATCGTGTTCTCCGCGTTCTTGTCCTCGGCGGTGGCCGTCCAGTTGAAGGCGCCGTTTATCAGCAGCGTCCCGTCGAGTACGGCGAACTTGTTGTGCATCTGGCCGCGCTCGGTGCGGCCGGGGGAGAAGCGCAGGTCGAAACGGCTCTTCAGCGCGTCCTGGAAGAAGGGGAAGCTGGAGCCGGCGTTGTGCATCAGCCTGACGCTCACGCCGCGGTCCGCGGCGCGCACGAGGGCGGACATTATCGGCCCGGAGGTCAGCGTGAACATGGCCACCTTTATCTCGGACCCGGCGGCGTCTATGGCCTTTATTATGGCGGCTTCGGTGCCGCCGCGGGGGGAGAAGGTGTAGCGCGGAAGGTGAACCCCGTTGAAATCGAGCGAGGGGGAGGGGTCCGACGGCACGGGGCCGGGCGGCGGGGCCTGGGCGTCGGGACTGGAGACAAGCCGGGACTGGTTCCACATCCATTCGAAATTGGCCTGGTAGCCGGCTATGACGTACGGATCGTAGATGAAGAGCATGTTCTCGTAGCTGGCCGTCCCGGCGAAGGAGGTCCAGTTGGCCGAGCCGGTCTGGAGTCCGGCCCCGTCGAAGATGGCGTACTTGTTGTGCATCGCGCCGCTGCGGCCGCGGCCGCGCATGACGCGGACGTCCATGCCGGAATCCAGCAGGCGCTGTATGTCGGCGTTGCGCTTGGGAAAGACGTGCTTATCGTCCAGGACCACGCGGACCCTGACGCCGCGGTCGCGGGCGGCTATCATCGCGTCCACCGCTTCCGGCATCTGGAGATTGTAGAGCGCCACGTCCAGCGTGCCGCTCACGGCGTTCATGGCGCGCACCAGTACGGGGGCGATGGCGGTCTCCTCGGAGAAAAGGTGGAAAGGCAGGCCGGCGTGGTCGAAGCGGGCCTTCGGGAGGGCGGCGGGCGGCTCGCGCAGCGGGGAGAGGAGCGGGACGTCCGGCGCCGTCAGGGCGTCCAGCGCGAAACCGGCCGAGCGGGCCGGCAGGGATAAGAGGGAAAGATGGACGAGGAGTATTAAGAACGAAAGGGCGGATCTGAGCATATATACATTGTATCCGCGCCCGGGCGCGTCCGTATCGGGCATAGGACCCGGGGCCCCGGCCTATTTCGGCCTATGTCCCGGTGGGTCCATGGGCATATGACAGACGGCGCGCGCTTTACTATAATCAGAACGATGGCGACGGCGAAGGACGGAATAGAGGTAGGGAAAGTGCGCAGGGAGGACGCCTCGTGGAAGAGAGCCTTCCGGGCGTTCTATGCCGACTGCCCGAGGCCGGACCGGACGGAATTGGATCACGCTTATTTCGCGGCCCGGGCCGGGAAGAAACTGGCCGGCCACAGCGAGATATACTTCGACCACGGACGCTGGGTGCTGGACGGGCTGCGGGTCGCGCCCGAGTTCAGGGAGAGGGGGGTGGCCAAACGCCTCACCGCCGCCCGCATCCTCTACGCCGCGGGCCGCGGCGCCAAAGAGGTCTGGTACGCCTGCGACGACGGGAACCTCGTCACCATCTGCTGCCACCTGCGCTTCGGCTTTAAGAAGGTCTGTCCCGCAGGCCACTCCTGCAACGCGGCCACGGCCCACTGGTACCGGCTTAAAGTGACGAAGAAACTGTTAAAGGGCCTGGATTCCCTGGTCCCCGCCTGAAGAAAGTTCCGCCGCCGGGTCACGGACGGTGGAATTGAGCAGCGCCAGCAGCATGGCCGCCACTATCGGTCCGAAGATCACTCCCAGTATCCCGAACATCCTTATCCCGGCGAAGATGGAGACCAGCGCCAGCAGCGGGTGCATGTCGCCGCGGCCTTTCATGACTATGGGCCTCACGATATTGTCCATCAGGCCGGCTATCACGGCCGCCACGGCCATGCCGGCCAGCGACAGCATGGAGCCCGCGAAATACAGGTAGACGGCCCCCGCCAGGCAGACCGGCATGCTGCCGAGTATCGGGATCCAGGAGAAGATGAAAGTGGCGCCGCCGGCCAGGAAGATGCCGGGAATATCCAGCAGCCAGAAGGCGGCCATCACCACCAGGGACTGGGCGGCGGCCGCGGCCGAAGTGGCCCAGACCGTGGAGGCGGCCGTGGCCCGGAACGAGGCCATCAGGCGCAGCCGCAGCTTCGCCTCCATGGGGACCCGGGCCGCCAGCCAGTTGACAAAAACGCTGCCTTCGACCAGCAGGAAGAACCAGGTGAGCATGGCCAGGGCGATCTTCAGGGCCATCTCCGGGAGGGCCGCCGCCTGCACCAGGATGACCTTGCTGAGCGCGCCGCCGGAGCTGGCCAGGAACTGCCGCCCCTTTTCCTGCAGTTCGGCGGGGTCCTGAACGGCCCAGCGCAGGGGCTTGAAAGAGAGCGCCATGTCGACGGCGGAGGCCAGGAAGCCCGAGCCCCTCTCGCCGGAGAGGTAATTGGCCAGCGCTATCCCCTGGTTTATGGCGGCCGCGGCGAAACCCACCAGCGGCGCGATTATGGCCAGCAGTATTATCAGCATCGAGAGCGAGGCGGCGGTCCTGGGGCCCGCTCCGCGGCCGGCGAAGAACTCGAAGAGAGGACGCGTCAGTATGGCCAGGAGGACGCCCATGAGCAGCGTCACGAGGTAGGGCCAGACCATGACGGTGAAGATGGAAAGGAACGCCAGTATGAGCACCGGCAGCGTGAAGGAAGAAGCCTTAACTTCGCTCATGCACCGTCTCCCCGGCCCCGGCGGGCCGTCCGTAGAAACCGAGTATCACTCCCAGCGCCAGGGACCAGACGGCGGCGAGCCCTATCCTGAAATCCTCCGGCAGCATGAAAGTGACCGTGTGCGCCGGCACCCAGAACCAGAGCAGGGAGAGCAGGGCCCTGTCGAGGCCGGCCCAGTTGCGGCGCCCGTCTATGCCGTTGTCTATCAATCTGTGCGCGATGACCAGGAAAGGCCCGAACTGCAGGTTCATCGAAAGGGAGACCGCGAAGGCGAAAGCGAAGAGACCGAGCTGCGCGGGCAGGAGTCCCCTGGCGGAAAGCCCGGTTACGAAGGCGGTGAAGCCGGCGAAGGCGTATTTTATGCAGACCGCCAGCGCGGACCAGCCCAGCGCCTTCAGGAGCGCGACGCGCGCCGGGAAAGGGGCGAAGAAACGGCGTTCGTGGAGCCAGGCCGCCGCGGCCTCTCCCAGCGTGCCCAGCACCGCGAACTGGAGCGCCGCCGAGGCTAACGGCCAGGCCCTTACGAAAGAGACGTAGGCGTCCATATGAGCGATTGTATCAATTTGCGGGGGCCCCGGCCGCGGGGCCGAGCGGCCTCGCCGCCAGCAGGTCGACGCCGAGCCCGAGGAAGTCCTTCGCGACGGCCTGGCCGGTTTCGACGGGCGTTCCGACGACTATCCTCTTCACGGCGGCCATCGCGTCCATCAGCCGGCCCTTGGGGATGGGTCCGGAGGTGCGCACGGGCAGCATCCGGAGTTCCAGCCCGCGGGTCAGGACGCAGGTGGTGAGGGTGCGCATGGGCGACTCCACCTCCTGCCTGGCGTACTTCTCGCCGCGCGGGCACTGGTGCCCGGCGACGGCCGAAACCTTCCACTCGTTCTCGAGCGTAACTTCCAGCGCGCAGCCGCGCGGGCATTCTATGCATGTCATGGTCCTCTTCATCGCCCGCCCCCGGCCAGGTACGCGGCCGCGGCCCTGCCGGCCAGCTCGCTGTCCCGGCTGACCCAGTCGACGAGATCGTACACCTTGAAGGAGTTGCCGCAGGCGAAAACGCCCGGGATGGAAGTGCCGTTCAGTTCGGCGGAAACGGGCCCGTTCGTGCGCGGGTCGATCGCGGCGCCGGCCGCCTCCAGGAGTTCGTTCTCGGGGATAAGGCCGACCGAGACCAGCACGGTGTCGCAGGGGATGGTGAAGCCGGAGCCGGGCACCGCCGCGAACTTATCGTCCACCTTTACCACGTCCACCGCCTCCACCCTGTCGCGTCCGCGTATAGCGGCGACCTTGTGCCGCATGTAGAGGGGAATGCCGAAATCCTCCAGGCACTGCACCACGTTGCGCACCAGGCCCCTGGTCTTGTCCTGTATCTCGACGACCGCGCGCACCTTGACGCCTTCCAGCGCCATGCGCCGCGCCATGATCAGGCCTATGTCGCCCGAGCCGATCACGACCGCCTCGCGGCCAGGTATCCAGCCTTCCATGTTGACCATCTTCTGGGCCAGCCCGGCCGGGTAGACGCCGGCCGGGCGGGTGCCGGGGATAGGGATCATCTCGCGCGTGCGCTCGCGGCAGCCCGTGGCCATTATGACCGCGCGGGCCCGCACCTCCTCCAGCGCGCCCGGCTTGAGGTACGAGACCCGGCGCTCCGGGGTCAGCCCGACGACGAAGGATCGCAGGCTGACCTCTATTTCCGGCGCGGCGGCGGTCATTTTCGCGAACCTGTCGGCGTATTCCGGCCCCGTCAGCTCGGCCTTGAAGCGGTGCAGGCCGAAACCGGGGTGTATGCACTGGTTGAGTATGCCGCCCAGGTGCTGGTCGCGCTCGAGCAGGAGTATGTCGCGGACCCCGGCGTCGCGCGCGGCCAGGGCCGCGGCCATGCCGGCCGGGCCTCCGCCCACGACCACAAGGTCCCTGGTCTTCATGTCAGTTCAGGTACAGGTCGAACACGGCGCGGCCGCGCTTGACCGGCACGCCGAGCGCGGTCCGGAGGAGCCGCCTGTCCTTCTTCGCGGTGGGCCTCATGTAGATTATCTTCGGTGTTTCGGCCATATTACTTCCTTTCGTCCTTTATTATCTCCGAGCCGGGCCCGCGCTTGGTTATCTCCGCGGCGGAGAGCCCGAGCTCCTCCTGCATTATCTTCATCAGCCTGGTGGTGCAGAAGCCGCCGTGGCAGCGGCCCGCCTGCGCGCGGGTGCGGAACTTGACGCCGTCGAGCGTGCGCGCGCCGCGCTTTATCGCGTCGCGCACCTCCCTGGCCGAGACCAGTTCGCAGCGGCAGACTATGTCGCCGTAGGCCGGGTCCTCTTCGATGAGTTCGCGCGTGCGCGGGAGGGGGACCTTGAAAAGGTGCACCGTTCTTTCCCGCAGGGGCCTGAAATCCCCTTTCGGCTCCAGGCGCAGGCCCCGCTCCGCCAGCAGGCCTTTGAGCATGAGCGCTATCGCCGGGGCGGCCGTAAGGCCGGGAGACTGGATGCCGGCGGCGCTGAAGAAGCCGGGAACCATTTCCTCGTGACGGACGACGAAATCGTCGCCGGCCGCGGGCCGCAGGCCGGCAAAATAGGCGATGATGTCCGACTTGTTAACGGAGGGCATCAGCCGGCGGGCGCCTTCGAGCACCTCGTCGAGCCCCTCGTCCGTGGTGGAGAGGTCCTCCCGGTCGGCCGTATCGTGGGCGGTGGGGCCTATCATCGGGTTGCCGTCGGAGGTCTTGATCACCAGTATGCCCTTCGACTTGCCGGAGGGAAGGGGGAAGATTATGCGGTTGGCGATATGCTCACGCTTGCGGTCGAGGAGGTATTCCTCTCCCTTGCGGGGCCGTATCGGGTAAGGGGGAAGCCCGGCCAGCGCGGCCACGTCGTCGGCGTAAAGCCCGGCCGCGTTGACGACGAAACGGGCCTTATGGTTCTCCCCGCCGGCGGTCAGCGAAAATACGCGGTCCGCGCCGCGGCTTATGGAGGCGACGGGAGCGAGCGTTCGCAGGAGTACGCCGTTGCCGACGGCGTTCTCGACGAGGGCGTGCACGAAACGGTAGGGGCTGATCATGCCCGCCGTGGGACAGTGCAGGGCCGCCGTCACTTCTCGGGAAAGGTTCGGCTCATTGGCGTCGAGCCAGGCGCGGTCCACGATCGCCAGACCTTCGACCCCCATGGCCTCGCCTTCGGCCTTTATGGTCTCCAGCCGGGGCAGATCGCCGGGGCCGAAGGCGGCTATGAGCTGGCCGCAGCGGATGAAATCCAGACCCAGTTCCTCCGACAGCGGGCCGCTTATCAGGCGGTTGCCTTCCACGCAAAGCCTGGCCTTGAGCGTGCCGGGAGGGTTCTGCGTCCCGGCGTGCACGATGCCGCTGTTGGACTTGGAGACGCCGAAGGCCGGCTCCGCCTCTTTCTCTAGCAGGAGCAGCGAAAGCCTGTAGCGGGAGAGTTCGCGCGCGAGCGCGGCGCCGGTTATCCCGGCCCCTATTATGGCCACGTCATGGACTTTCATGCCGCGATATCTTATCAAACTTACGCGCCCGGGAATAATCCTTGAAAACGTTCCGTATTCATATATAGAATGGAAGTGCCGCCGACGGCGGCCTCCTCCGGGAGGTGATCGATAAATCTCAGTCCGGCCGGCCGCCCCGCGGCGCCGGAGACGGCACAAGGAGAGACGCGGTGAAAACTGGATATCTCTTCCGTTCCTTCCGGTCCTGCGCCGCGGCGCTGGTCCTGCTGGTCCCGCCTTGCGCGTCGGCCGCGGAGGCGCCGGAAGAGTTCTGGGACTTCATGAGCGAGGAAGCCTCCAGCCTGACGGTCGCTTCGCCCATCCCCGAAACGGTTTTCGACAGCGTCTCCAATGTCGCCGTCATAGACCGCTCCGCCATAGAGCGGTATAACTTCGCCTCGGTCTCCGACGCCCTCAGGACGCTGCCCGGCATAGCGGTGACCAGGACCTACCTTATGCGCTCTCTCCCGACCATACGGGGGGCACTGCAGGAGCATTACGCCAACAAGGTCCTCGTGATGATAAACAATGTCCCGATGTGGAACGCGGTGACCGGGGAAGGGGACCTCGACAGGGTGGACATCAACGCCGTCGAACGCATAGAGGTCCTGCGCGGACCGGCTTCCGTTCTTTACGGGTCGAACGCCCTTACCGGGGCGATCAACATAGTTCTGCGCGAGACCGCGGCGCCTTCGGGGGGCGGAGTCTGGGGAGGTCTCGGCACGGCGGCCGGCGGCTATGGCGGCAAACTCTCGCTCTCCAGGACCGGGGGGTTTTATTCCGGGAAGCGGGGGGACGGCTCTTTCACCGCAGCGGCCGGCTCCAGGAACGAGGAACAGCCCAGGACCTTCTTCACCGACGAGGACAGGAACGCCGCCCTGGCGCACGAGTACATACGGCCCCGCGGACTCTCGCTCGCCGCGCGGCGCGGAGGGACCTCGCTGCTCTTCAACGCCGCCTCCAGCGAGCAGAACTACCTGGGCAATTCGCTGGACCTGCCGAGCGGCGGGCTCTTCAGCGAGACGAAGGAGATGGCGGCGGCCGCCGCTTCCCACGAACTCCCCACGGACTGGGGCAGCCTGAAATTTTCCGCGGTCTACGACTGGCAGCGGCGCAATATCCCGCGCGACGCGGCGGGAGACCTGCGTTCGGAGATAGAGGGTTCGCGGCTGAACGCCTCCGCGGTGGCCGTCGCGCGGCTGGGCGGGAACGGCCACCTGGAGGCCGGCGCCGCCCGCGAGTACCGGGAGGCGATGCGCTACCTCAACTATTTCAGCAAGACCGGGACCGCGGAATCGGACAACGGCCTGGCCGGCCGCTCGGGCGCCGAAACTTCCGCCCACCTCCAGGCCGGCTATGAAAGCGGCCCCTGGCGCCTGCTGGCCGGCGGCCGCTACACGCGCGACAGCCGTTCCTGGGACAACATTTCGGCGAGGGCCTCGGCCGTCTACGGGTTCGACGGGCGCAAAAGCCTGAAACTCCTCTTCAGCCAGTCCTTCCGCGCTCCCACCCCTTTCGAGCAGTATTTCGAGCCCTCCACGGTCACGGTGCTGGGGAACCCCGCCCTGGAACCCGAACGGACGGAGACCTGGGAGCTCGCCTACCTGGTGTCCAGGGAGAGTCTGTTCGCCCACTTCACGGTCTACAGCGTGAAGTACAGGGATACGATCTTCCGCGATCTCGGCGATTTCACCCGGGACGGGGTAGCGTACTCCAACGTCAATCACTACGAGAACGCCCCGTCCTACGGCGCGGAGGGAGTGGAGATCCATCTGCGGCATACCGGCCGCCGCCTGCATTATTTCCTCTCGCTGGATATTTCCCGGGGCGACCGCGGGGACGAAAGGGCCGTGCCCGCGCCCGGGGCGTTCGGGCTCGCGGGAGGGACGTCCTGGAACTACAAGTACGTACCGCAGTACGACTTCTCCGGAGGCCTCTACGGCGAACGGGGCCGTTTCTCGGCCTCCTGCGTGCTTAATTCCTGGGGCCCGACGCGCTCGCTGCGGGAGAGGATCCCCGCGCAGTTCTGGGCCGACCTGAACCTGGGCTGGAGGTCCGGCCCCGGGCGGCACGCTCTCGCGGTCAGGAACATAGCCGGCAATGCCGTCGAGGTGCCGGAGTACGTGCGACTCAGGGTAGTGGAGAGGCTGCCGTTATACACGGGCAGGACGCTGGAGTACACTTTCAATTACCGTTTCTGAACGATGAAAACCCTTTCGCTATCGCTGCTGCAGGTCTTCTCCTGGTGCTCCGCGCCGGCCCAGGCCGCCCGCGACGAGCGGGTGATAGCCGTGCTGACCAGGGCGGAGAGCGTCTACATGGAGGCTTTTTCCGCCTTCCAGGCGGCCTACGGCTCGGAGATAAGGTATTACGATCTCTCCGAAGGGGCCCCTTCTTTGCCGAAGGAGGCGCGGACCATAGTCACTTTCGGCGGCAAAGCGGCCTCCTTCCGTTATCCGGAGGGCACGAAGGTGATCTACGCGATGGCCCCCGGTCTGCAATTATCCAGGACGCGCTATCCCGGCGCCGTAAAGATAAGCATGCTCCCTCCCGTGGACCGGGTCCTCAAAAGACTGAGATCCATACAGCCGGGCATGAGGACCCTCGCGATATTCTGGACCGCCGACCGCTACGCTCCTCTGGTCGAGGAGGCCGGGCTCCGCGGAAGAGAGTACGGCGTTTCGGTCTACGCCGTGAGGATAAAGGCCCCCGGGGACCTGCCGGCCGCCATACGCGCGGAGAACGGCAGGATGGACGCCATCTGGCTGCCGCCGGACCCGCTGCTGCTGACCCCTTCGACGCTGCGCATATTCACCTCCTTCGCCTGGGGCAACGCGGTGCCTCTTTACGGCAGCACGAGAGGCATGACGCGGGAAGGCGCGGCCGCCTCGGTCGGAGTGACCGTCAAGGCCGTCGGGACGGCCGCGGCCGAAGCGGCAAGAAGGATCGAGGCGGGGGAGACCCTGCCGGACACGATCTATCCGGAAACCGAGGACCTGACGCTCAACGCCTCCTCCGCCAGGCGCTGCGGCCTCGGCTTCTCCCGCGAGCTGGTGGAAAGAGCGGAGTATCTTTTCCCATGAAACTGCACCTGAAAGTGATGCTCTTCGCCCTGGCGCTGATAGGCGGCGCGCTGGCGGCCAGCATCTATTTTTCCCGCGCCGCGGTCTCCGAGGCGATAAGCGCGCAAATAGCCGAAGCGGGACAGATCGCGGCGACCGGGATGTTCCCCGCCCTGCGGAAGGCGCTGAACGCGCGCAGCGAGGCGGAAGGTCTCAAGGTCCTGCACGACTTCTCGCGCAGGACCGGCGCGCTCTACGCGGCCCTGGTCCTCGCCGACGGACGGGTCGTGGCCCATACCAACGTGGCGCTGACCGGCGCTTCGCTCTACGACCCGCTGCTCTCCAGGGCGGTCTGGAGCGGGGAGATCTCTTTCCTCCGCGCCTCCGCCGGCGGGGAGGGTTTCCGGGAAGAGACCGTCGAGACCGTGATCCCCGTCCCCTACGAACCCGCTCCCTCCGGAGAATCCCTCATCTTCGAGGGCATCCCGGAGAAGGACAAGTTCGCCGGCTTCCTGCGCGCCGCCCTTCCCCTGGCCCCGGCGAAGAAGGCCGAGGCCGACATCGGCTTCAAGCTGATGATCCTGGCGCTGGCCATCTCCGCCGCGGCGTTGGCCATCTCCGCTCTCTTCATCAGGCTGATACTGCGCCAGGTCGCGCTGCTGGGCGAAGGGATGATGAAAGTGCGCGCGGGCGACTACAACGTCTCCGTACCCGTGGTCTCGCGCGACGAACTGGGGGAAGCGGCCGAAAGTTTCAACAAGCTCAGCCGCGGCCTCGCGGAGACGACGGTCTCGAAAGAACACCTCGATTCCCTGATAGAGAGCATGCCGGACCCGGTGATCATAGCCGGGCAGGACGGCGGGATCATCCGGGCGAACAGGGCGGCGGTCCTCTTCTCGGGCTATGACTTCAGAGGACCGGAGCCCGTGGCCCTCCGCGCCATGCTGGAGCCCGAAGCGGCGGGAGCGCCCCATCCCTGCGATCTGCTGGAGAAAGGCGCGCACATACGCGAACTGGACCTCTTGCTGGTGGCCAGCGACGGACGCCGCAGACCCGCCATGCTCTCGGCCGCGCCGGCCGGGGACCAGCTGGTCGTGGTGCTCAAGGACACCGCCCAGCACAAGGAATCGGAAGCGCGGGTCGCAAGGTATCTCAAGGAAGTGGAACGCGTCAACAGCGAACTGGACTCCTTCGCCCATACCGTCTCTCACGACCTCAAGGAGCCGCTGCGCGGCATAGAGATGTTCTCCGGTATACTGATATCGGACTACGGCGGAAGTCTCGATCCCCAGGCCGCCGACTATCTGTCCAGGGTCGTCAAGGCGGCGGGGCGCATGCGGCGCCTGATAGACGACCTGCTCGGCTACGCCCGCGTCGCCCGGACGCGCAACCCCTACGAGAAGGCCTCTTCGGCCGGACTGGCCGCCGAGGCGGCGGCCGGACTGTCGGCGCTCGTCGTCGAAAAAGGGGCTTCGGTCGTCCTGGCCGACGACCTGCCCGAGATATTCTGCGACCCGGTGAAAATGCGGCAGGTATTCCACAACCTGCTCAGCAACGCGCTCAAATATAACGAAGCCCCGAAGCCCGAAGTCAGGGTCGAAGCCGAACTTTTCGGGCAGTACTGGAAATTCTCGGTCACCGACAACGGGATAGGCGTGCCGCCCCAGTACTCGGAAGAGATCTTCAAGATGTTCAAACGGCTCCATTCGCGCCACGAGTACGGCGGCGGGACCGGGGCCGGGCTGGCGATAGCGCATAAGATCATAGAGGAACACGGAGGCCGGATCTGGGTGGACTCGGAGGAGGGCAAGGGCTCCTCGTTCAGGTTCATAATACCCGCCGCCCCGGGAAAGGACAGGGAGGCCTGAAATGACGCCGATAAAAGGTGAGAAGCCAAGCCTGCTGCTGGTGGAGGACAACGAGGACGACGTTCTGATAGCCCGCAGGGCCTTCGGGGAATTCCGCATATTTTCCGAAGTGAGCGTGGCCCGCGACGGCCAGGAGGCCCTGGACATGCTTTCCGGGGCCGGGGACCGCAGGCCCCTGAGACCGTCCCTGATACTTCTCGACATAACGCTGCCCCTGATGGACGGCATCGCCCTGCTCAAGCGTCTGAAGGCGGACCCTGAGCTCCGCGCTATCCCGGTCATAATGCTGACCACCTCCTCCCGGCAGGAGGACGTGCAGCGCAGTTACGCCGCCGGCGCCGCCTCCTATATCACCAAACCCCCGTCCCTGGAGGAATACGCCGCACTGGCCAGGAAGTTCGAGATGTACTGGATAACGGTATCCAGGCTCCCCGCCTGAGGCGCGCATGACACCGCTCAAAAGACCGCCCATCCCCGACATCGCGCTGCTCAAGTGGCGCAATATCGCCGATCTGCTGGCCGAAGTCGCCGGAGTCCCTTCCGCCTCGATAAACATGCTGGAAGGCGACCAGCTGCGCGTAATAGGCGTCAGCAAAGGCCCGGACAACCCAGTCGGCGAAGGCTCCCTCATAAAGACCGGCGAGGACTCGCGCAGCTACTGCAGCGCGGTCATACAGGCCAGGGAAAGGCTGGTCGTGCAGGACGCGCGCAGGAGCGCCTACTGGAAGAACGGCGAGATGGTGAAGGCCGGCTTCATCTCCTACGCCGGCGTGCCCGTTTTCCATCCCGACGGGGACATCTTCGGCAGCATCTGTCTCTTCGACCGCAAGACCAACGATTTCCAGGGGCCGGTACTGCGCCTCATGGAGGAGTTCGCCGACATCATAACGGGGCACCTTTCCCTGATAGCCAAGAACGCGCAGCTGGAGGAGACGCTCAAGGAAGTGCGCACGCTGCAGGGGCTGATCCCCATCTGCGCCAACTGCAAGAAGATACGCGACGACAAGGGCTTCTGGCAGAGGGTGGAAGTATACCTGGAGCAGCGCTCGGCCGCGCGCTTCACGCACGGCCTCTGCGACGCCTGCGCCGACAAACTTTACGGCAAGGAATCCTGGTACAAGGATGTCAAGAAGCCGGGAAAGGGGGAATAGCCGGCCTTTCCGCGCGGCTCCGGGAGACACATGTCAGACAACGACGTTCCCGCCGAAGGGATATTGCGTTCCTTCAGGCACCGCGACTACCGCCTCTTCTACTCCGGCCAGATCGTCTCGCTCACCGGGAACTGGATACAGACCACGGTGCAGGGCTGGCTGGTCTACAGCCTGACCCTGTCCTCCGCCGCGCTGGGAGCGGTCGGCTTCGCCGCCATGGTCCCGACGCTGCTGCTCGGCGCTTTCGCCGGGGTATACGCCGACCGCTGGGACCGGCGCCGGGCCCTGATCGGCACGCAGGCGCTGGCCATGCTGCAGGCCTCGCTCCTGGCCGCGCTGACCTTGTCCGGCGTCGTGCAGGTCTGGCAGATAGCGCTGCTGGCCTGCTTCGCGGGCTGCGTCGGGGCTTTCGACATGCCGATACGCCAGTCCTTCGTGGTGGAACTGGTCGGCCGGCGCGACCTGTCGAACGCGCTGGCGCTCAACTCGATGATGTTCAATATGGCCCGCATCGCGGGTCCCGCCGCGGCCGGCGTCCTGATAGGCCTGATGGGGCCCGGATGGTGTTTCGCGCTCAACGCCGCCACCTACACTTTCGTGATCGCCGCGCTCTGGAGGATATCCGGCAAAAGGGAGGGAGCGCGGGACGCGGCGCCGCGCGAGCCGGTGATGAAATCGCTCAAGGCGGGCCTGCGCTACGCCTGGAGCCATCACCACATACGCAACCCGCTGATACTGCTGGCCTGCGTCAGCCTGGTCATCATGCCTTTCATGACGCTGATGCCGGTGGCCGCGGTCGAACTGCTGGAAGGGGGGGCGGGAACCCTGGGCCTGCTGTTATCCAGCGTCGGGGCCGGGGCCTTCGCCGGCGGACTGCACCTGGCCGGCCGCGCTTCGCCCAGGAGGATGGGCTCCCTGATAGGGTCCGCCTCGGTCCTCTACGGCGCCGCGGTGATCACCTTTTCCTTCTCCCGGGTGCAGGCGGCCTCGTGCCTGCTGCTGGTGGCGGCGGGAGCGGGGATGATGAGGCAGTCGGTCGGCTGCAATACGCTGATACAAAGCCTTGTGGCGGAAAATATGCGGGGGCGGGTGATGAGCCTCTACGTGCTGACCTTCGTCGGACTGGCGCCGCTGGGAAGCCTCTTCCTGGGCTGGCTGGCGGAACATATCGGCATAGCGGGGACGGTGCGGCTGACGGGGCTCTGGGTGCTCCTCTCCGCGGCCTGGTTCATCTCCAGGCTCTGGGAGATGAAGGAGAGCGTGAAACGTCTCTCGGCGGAGACGGAGGCGGCCGGCGGCGCCGCCTGGCTTAAGGAACTCATCTGACCGGCCTCAGGGCTTCTTGAAAAGCGGCAGGTATTCCCCGTATCCTTCTTTCTCGAGGTCTTCGAGCGGCACGAAGCGCAGCGCCGCCGAATTTATGCAGTAGCGCAGCCCTCCGGGGCCGGGGCCGTCGGGGAAGACATGCCCCAGGTGGGAGTCGCTGGTGGGCGAACGCACCTCGGTGCGGACCATGCCCAAGCTCTCGTCCGGCCTCTCCTCGACGGCGCCGTTTTTGAGCGGCCTGGTGAAGCTCGGCCAGCCGGAACCGGAATCGAACTTGTCCGTGGAAGCGAAGAGAGGCTCCCCGCTGATGGGGTCCACGTAAAGCCCCGGCTTTTTATTGTCCCAATATTCGTTGGCGAACGGCGTCTCCGTGCCGCACTGCTTCATCACCCTGTATTGTTCCGGCGTCAATCCGGCCGCGGAGTTCTTTCCAGGTTCCTCTTCCGCCATATCGCTCCTCCCCGCGCCGCCCGAACAGCCGAGCAGGGCGGCGGTCATCGTCAGTAATAAAGCCCGTTTCATGTCCATCTCCTGTTCAAAAGCCGATAAACCCCAGGTGCGAGAGGAGTATCTTGAGTCCGATCAGCACCAGGATGACGCCGCCGGCGGCCTCCATCCTGTGCTCGAAGAAATGTCCGCCTGCGGAACCGAGCCTGACCCCGGCCACGGACATCAGGAAGGTCACGGCCCCTATTATCAGGACGGGCGCGGCTATCGACACCTTGAGGAAAGAGAAAGTCAGACCGACGGCGAGAGCGTCGATGCTCGTCGCCACCGCCAGCACGGTCAGTGTCCAGGTATGGAAAGGGCAGGATCTTTCTCCGCCGCACTCCTCTTCTTCCTTTATCCTGAGCGACTCGTATATCATTTTACCGCCCACCGCGGTCAGCAGGCCGAAAGCCAGCCAGTGGTCGAAGGCTTCGATATAGACCTTCATGCCCCGGCCCGCCAGCCAGCCCAGCACCGGCATCAGGGCCTGGAAACCGCCGAAGAACGCGCCCATCTTGAGCGCGTGGGGGACGTTAAGCCGCGTCATCGTGGTCCCGCTGGCCACGGAGACCGCGAAAGCGTCCATCGAAAGCGCCAGGGCTATGAGCAGTATCTCCGTCAAAGGCATCACAAGATTATAGTAAACGGAGGACTTTAGTCCCAGACCGGGATAGGCCCCGCGGCCCTTACGCGGCGCCGCGGTCTTTATTAAAATATTTACCGTATGGTAAATTCCGTAGGGGGTATGATAGTGAATAGAATGATAGCCGCTCTCGTTTCCTTTATACTGGTTCCCGGCGCGTGGGCTTTCGAACTTCCCTCGATGAGTTCCGCCGACATGAACGCGGCCGAAATACCGGCCGCGCCCGAGGCCTCCGCCGTGTCCGCGGCCAAAGCCGCCGGCCAGCATCTCTGGATGAGCGTCCGCCACAACGAATACGTCAAGGAGGCCCAGGCCAACGATTACTCGGCCCGCATCGAATCCCGCGTCCGCAGGGACTTCGACGGCAGTTTCAGCGTCAATAACCGCGTGGAAAACGACTATGGCTGGGCTTCCATCCGCAAATGGCAGGAGAACTACACCTATTCCGGTTCCGGCTCCTATGTCACGATGAACTGCTATTCGACCAGTTGCAATATAAACGGCAATGTGCGGGCCGACGGCAAGACCGTATACCTGAGCGCCTTCGTCAACCGCCGTTTCGACGACTATTCCTGGAGCGTGAGCGGCTCGGGCCTGAACCTCTACACCGACAAACATTCCATTAACGGCAATTACGATCCCGACCGCGCGCCCAAGCAGGCCGTCGCGGCCGTGGTCTCGCTGCTGCTCGCCAGAGGCATCGACGCGTCCGCCGGGCCCGCGGACACCAAGGCTGTTCAGAACGGCCAGCGCATCTGGATGTCCATCCGCTCCGGCGGCCCCTGGAACGAGGTGGAGGCCGTCGACCCCTGGGCGCGCATCGAAGTGGGCCTGCGCAAGGTCTTCGACCGCGAGTACGACGCCGAACTGGAGACCGACGGCGACAGGCAATGGGGCCGCGTCAGCGGCTTCTTCACCCGCCGCTACGAGCTCCGCGCCGGCCGCACCGATCTGCGCATGGAGGAGTGGGCCGGGAATTTCCGCATAACCGGCCGGGTGGCCGTCGAAAGACCGGATACGGACGAAGTCGCCGTCAGCCTGGAGATGCGCGAGCGCTTCCCGGACGACGGCTCCTTCTATATCCGCGAGAACGGCATACGCCTCGACATCGACCGCAACGGCCTCAGCGGCGAGGTGGACCTCAAGGTCTATCCCAAGCAGGTGGTGGCGTCGATAGCCGCGCTGGTGATGACCTACCAGCAGATCAACGAGCCTCAGCCGCAGCAGCCGCGCTGACCGCGGCGGCGGTCCGCGAAGACCCTCCCCCGGAGAAGGGGAGGGCCTTTTTTTATCGTTTAATTATTTATATATTCATTACATATGAACCCCCTAAGCCTCATACGCCAGTTCATCAAAGGCCTGACGGCCGAGACCACTCCGGGCCAGATCGGCGCGGGCATAGCCCTCGGTTTCCTGATAGGCCTCATGCCCAAGGCCACGCTGACCGCGCAGCTGCTGATAGTCGTCATGATGGCCTCGAAAGTGAACCTCCCGATGGCCGTCTTCGCGGTGGCCATAGTCAGCCTGCTCAACCCTTTCATCGACAAGGTGACGGATCCCGTCGGCTACGCCCTGCTGACGGCCGAAGCCCTGCGCCCGCTCTGGACGAAGCTCTACAATACGCCCGTCTTCCCCTGGACCGGGTTCAACAACACCGTGGTCCCGGGCGGGCTCGTTTTCGGCGCGGTCATGCTGGCCCCGGTATATCTCGGCGGAAAGAAGTTCGGCGCCTATTACAATGACAAGCTGCGCGCGCGGGTCATGAACTCGAAATTCGTCAAAGGCCTCAAGGCTTCCTGGCTCTTCGACTGGTATTTCAGGGAGGGGGTGTAATATGCGCTGGTCCTATGTCGCGCCCCGCCTGACCCTCCTGGTCCTGCTCTGGGCCTTCTTCTTCTTCGCTTTCGACCCCCTCCTGAAATGGGGGATGATCAAGGGCATCGAGAAGGCCGCCAAGGCCAAGGCCGAGATCGCGGAGCTTGAGACCGGCTTCTTCCCTCCCCGCCTGAAGATGGCGGGACTGGCCGTCGGAGACTCCTCCGCCGAGTTCACCAATGTCGTGGAATTCGCCGAACTCTCCTTCGCCGCCGAGGGCAAGCCGCTGCTGGAGAAGAAGCTGGTGGTCGAAGAGGGGACCCTCAAAGGCCTCCGCTTCGGCACGCCGCGCAAAACCTCCGCGAAACTCCCCTTCGTTAAAGAAGAGGAAGAGGAGTCCAGGCTGGCGGCCGCGATGAGCGCCGAGGCGAAGAACTTCGCCCTCGACCGGGTGGGCGACGTCAAGACGGACCTCTCCGCGGACTACAAGGTGGAGCCCGGGGACCTGGAATCCGTTAAGCTGGCCAAAGAGCTGGAGGAGTCCTATACGGCGAATTACGCCGGCCTGGCGGAGAAGTTCGACGACGGGAAGTACAAGGCCGACATGGACGCGCTCAAAGCCCGCTATGAAAAGGCGAAGGGCGAGAAGAACTTCATAAAGCAGGCCAAGGAATACGCCGACATCGCCAAGGACGCCAAAAAAGTGATGGACGCCTTCAAGAAGGACAAGGCCGCCGCCGAAGCCGCCCTGGCGGAAGCCAAAGGCGCTTTCAAGAAACTGGAGGAGGCGCGCCGGCGGGACCAGGCCGCGGTCATGGCCAAAATGAAGCTTCCCTCACTCGATACCCGCTCCATAGGCAGGATGCTGGCCGGCCCGATGATAGCGGAGAAGACCGAACAGCTCATGAAGTGGATGGCGATCGCGAAAAAATACATGCCGGCCGGGACCAAGGGCGTGCTGAAGAACGAGGCGCCCCGGGGCCGGGAAGTCCACTTCCCCAAAGAGAAGACCTACCCGACCGTCCTTATAAAGAAGCTGCAACTGACGGGGGAACTGGGACTCGACCAGCCGCTGGACTACTCCGGCACCATAGAGGGCCTGACCACCCAGCCGCAGGTTTACGGCCGGCCGACCATAGCCGCTATAAAAGGTGCCAAGGGCCCGCGCCGGCTGGATTTCCGCGGTTCCCTGGACGCCACGGGCGACCTTATCCGCACCGACTCCAGGCTGTCCTATTCCGGCATGGCCATAGGCGCCATGAGCCTCGGCTCGCCGTCCTCTCTTTCCGTGGCTATAAACGGCGCGACCGGCGCGCTGGAGGCCTCGGCCGCCACGGAGGGGGACAAGGTCTCGGGCAAGGCCGCCTTCCGCCTGACCGGCGCCTCGTTCAAGCCCTCGGCGGAGAACATAAAGGCCGCCCAGCTGCGCTCGGCGGTAGAGTCCTCCTTCGCCGGACTGACCTCCGCGCTGATAGAGGCCGACATCTCCGGCACCGTAACGAAGCCCGAGCTGTCCGTCAGGACGGACCTGGCCGACAACCTCTCCAAAGCCTTCTCCTCCGCCATGGGGGCGGAGCTTAAGAAAGCGCAGGACGCGGCGAAGGCGAAGGTGGACGAGGCCCTCAAGCCCTACAAGGACCGCCTGGACTCCATGGCCTCGGAAAAGCAGGCCGAGCTCTCCAATAAACTCAAGGCCTCCGGCGACAGGCTGTCCGCGGAGGGGGAGAGCCTCCTCAAGGGTTCCTCCGGCAGATCGCCCCTGGACAAATTGAAGTTCTAATTACGCCGTTACAGGGTCTCAAAGCCTCCCTTTCCCGGGAGGCTTTGCCTTTTATAGGACCCGCCGGACAGGTAACGCGGATCACCGGGACGTTACCCGTCGTAAAAAAAACGCTTAACGAAGCCTCTTGACAAATCAGTAACGATGGTGTATAGTATTTGCGTAGTCATCGTTAATTGGTTAACGTTATAAAATAACGATGCCTGGCAATCGTTACAAATGGAACGGAGCGGGGAGGAACTTATGGCGAAGATATTATGCGTGGACGACGACAGGGACATACTCGACACTTGCGAGGTGGTCCTGCAGGGGCAGGGGCACTCGGTGGCCACCGCGGTCAACAGCAAGGAAGGCTTCGAGAAGGCGCTCAAGGAAAAACCGGCGCTGATAATCCTGGACGTCATGATGGACGATTCCACCGAAGGCTTCCACATGGCCCAGAAACTGCGCGCGACCGAGTCGCTTAAGTATATACCTATACTGATGCTGACCTCCGTGAACGAGACCTCGCCGCAGAAGTTCGGCGAGAAGGACGGGGAGTTCCTGCCCGTGGACGCCTTCATGGAAAAGCCCGTAAAGCCCAAGGAGTTCGTGGCCAAGGTGGCGGAGCTGCTGGCCCTTAAGAAGGACCAGGTCAACGTGGAAGGCAGGACCAGGTAACCGTATGCCCCGCATACCCCAGCGCACGGTGGAGAGGTTCTTCCGCTACTGCCAGTTCCTGCACTCCAAGGTGGAGGCGGGCTCGGAGTTCGTCTTCTCGCACGAACTGGCCGCGGCGGTGGGGGTCTCCCCTGAGCAGGTCCGGCGCGACTTCATGAACTTCCGGCAGGTCAAGGGGACCCCGCAGCGGGGCTACCCCGTCAAGGAGTTCATGGCGGCGCTCTACGCCCACCTGGAATCCTCCTCGCTGACCAAGATGGTCCTGGTGGGCGTGGGCAACCTGGGCAAGGCCATCCTCTCCTACTTCCTCAGGCGCCGGCCCAACCTCAGCATCGTGGCGGCCTTCGACCTGGACCCCGAGAAGGCGGACAGGATATATGCCGGCTGTCGGGTGCATCATACCGGCCAGCTGGAGAAGGTGGTAGCCCGGGAGAAGGTCGCGGTGGGCGTCATAACGGTACCCGCCTCCTCCGCCCAGGAAGCCGCCGACGCGCTGGTACGGGCGGGAGTGAAGGGGATCGTCAACTTCGCCCCGGTGCAGCTTAAGGTGCCGCGCGGGGTCTTCCTGGAGCAGCTGGACATAACCCTGTCCATAGAGAAAGTGGCCTATTTCGCCCGCAAGATCAGGACCAAGGAGCAGTGACATGAGCGCACCAAGCAAAGTGGACGAGGTACTGGAGAACTACAGCTTCGCCAAGCGCGACAAGCTGATACCCATACTGCAGGACGTGCAGGCGGCCGACGGCTATATCTCCAAGCCGGCGGCGCTGAAGGTGGCGCGTCACCTCGGCATACCCGCCAGCAAGGTGTACGGGGTGGCCACCTTCTACAACCAGTTCCGGTTCAAGCCGGTAGGCAAGCACCACATCCTGATCTGCCGCGGCACCGCCTGCCACGTCAAGGGTTCGGCCGGGGTGCTCAAGATGTGCGAGGAGGTGCTGGGGATAAAGGCGGGGGACACCACGCGCGACGGGCTCTTCAGCATAGAGGTCGTGGCCTGCATCGGGGCCTGCGGCCTGGCGCCGGTCATCAGCGTCAACGGCGAGTTCCACGCCAAGCTCACTCCCGACAAACTGCGCAGACTGGTGGACGATATAAGGAAAGCGGAGGCTTCCAATGGCTCGAAATAAGGACATCATAGGCGGGAACCTCTCCGGCATACAGCCCTCGGCCCGCAAGGCCTTCCTGACCAGGGCCTTCGGCGGCGAGGATTACGCCGCGAAAGGCGCGGAACTGCGCAGGGAAACGCTCTCCCGAGCCGTCATCTACGTCGGGGCGGGCACCTGCGGCCTCGCCGCCGGGGCCGCGAAGACGCTGGAGGCGGCCAGGAAATATATAAAGGAAAAGAAGCTGGCAGCCGATATCCTGGAAGTGGGCTGCCTCGGTTATTGCGCCGCGGAGCCGCTGCTGGACGTGCAGCTGCCCGGCCGGGCCCGGGTCTCCTTCCAGCGCGCGGCCGGCGAAGCGGTCCCGGCCATACTCGATTCCGTCTTCGCCGACGGGGCGCCGCTCAGGGACCATGTGCTGGGCCAGTTAGAGAATACCGGGGAAAAGTGGCCCAAAGTGCCGCTGGTCTCGGAGCATCCTTTCTTCGCCAAGCAGCTCCGCTTCGTGCTCAAGCACGTCGGGATCATAGACCCGCTCTCCATACAGGAGCACATAGCCCGTGGCGGCTACGGGGCTTTCCTTAAAGTTATACATACCATGACCCCCGAACAGGCCTGCGAGGCCGTCGAGGCCAGCGGCCTGCGAGGCCGGGGCGGCGGCGGTTTTCCCACGGGCAGGAAGTGGAAGATCGCCCTGGCCTCCGACGCCGACCAGAAGTACATAGTCTGCAACGCCGACGAAGGCGACCCGGGGGCCTTCATGGACCGCTCCGCCATAGAGGGCGACCCGCACCGCGTGCTCGAGGGTATAGCCATCGGCGCCTACGCGATACACGCCAGCAAGGCTTATGTCTATATCCGCGCCGAGTACCCGCTGGCGATACGGAACCTCAGGAAGGCCATCGCCGACGCCAAGGCCTACGGCCTGCTGGGCGAGAACATCTACGGCAGCGGCTTCGACCTCGACGTCATCATCAAGATGGGCGCCGGCGCCTTCGTCTGCGGCGAGGAGACCGCCCTGATGAACAGCATCGAGGGCCGGCGCGGGATGCCCAGGCCCCGCCCGCCCTACCCGGCCGTGCGCGGCCTCTTCGGCAAGCCCACCGTCATCAACAACGTCGAGACCTTCGCCAATGTCCCCGAGATCATGGCCCAGGGTCCGGCGGCCTTCGCGGCCGTCGGCACCAAGGGCTCCAAGGGCACCAAGGTCTTCGCCCTGTCCGGGAAGATAGAGCGGACCGGCCTCGTCGAGATACCGATGGGCACGACGCTGCGGGAGATCGTCTTCGATATAGGGGGCGGCATCGAGAACGGCATGGCCTTCAAGGCCGTGCAGATCGGCGGGCCCTCGGGCGGCTGCATCCCGGAGAGCCGCCTGGACATACAGGTGGACTACGAATCGATCAAGGCCGCCGGCGCCATGATGGGCTCCGGCGGGCTCGTGGTCATGGACGAGAAGACCTGCATGGTGGACGTGGCCAAGTTCTTCATGGACTTCATCAAGAAGGAGTCCTGCGGCAAATGCATACCCTGCCGCGAGGGCACGCTGCGCATGCTGGAGATCCTCAAGGCGATAACGCGCAGCCGTCGCAACGAGAAGGAGAACGACGCGCTGGCGCGCTTCTCCGGCATCATGCAGCTCGAGAACCTCTCCCAGGTCATCAAGGAGACCAGCCTCTGCGGGCTGGGCCAGACCGCGCCGAACCCGGTGCTGAGCACGCTGCGCTGGTTCCGCGACGAGTACGAGGCCCACATCTTCGAGCGCAAATGCCCCGCCGGGGCCTGCACCGAGATGCTGGAGTTTTCCATCGACGCCGATAAATGCAAGGGCTGCACCCTCTGCATGAAAGCCTGCCCCACGCAGGCCATAGTGGGCAAGCCCAAGGTACCGCACTATATCGTAGCGGAGAAATGCATCTCCTGCGGTTCGTGCAAGTCGGTATGCAAGTTCAAGGCCGTCAGCGCCGCTTAAGGGGAAACGCCATGAAACTCACCGTGAACGGAAAAGCAGTCGAGGCCCAGGCGGGGGAGACCCTGCTCACCGTCCTGCGCCGCGAAGGGATACACGTACCGACGCTCTGCCACATGGAGGGCATGCTGCCCTCGGGCGCGTGCCGCCTGTGCGTGGTGGAGGTGGAAGGGCAGGCCAACCTGGTCACCAGCTGCTCTTTCCCGGCCGCCGACGGGATGAAGGTGAGCACCAACAGCCCCCGCGTCATAAACGCGCGCAAGACGGTCATCGAGCTGCTCCTGGGCACACACCCCGACGACTGCCTCTACTGCGCCAAGCAGTCCACCTGCGAGCTCAGCAAGCTCAGCGCCGACTACGGCGTGCGGACCCGCCGCTTTCCCGCCGCCAAGAAAAAGAAACCGCTGGACATCTCCAGTCCCTCCATCTCGCGCGACCCCGACAAGTGCATCCTCTGCGGCAAATGCGTGCGCGTCTGCGAGGAGGTGCAGAGCGTGGCCTGCATCGATTTCGTCAAGCGCGGCTCGGAGTCCTTCATAGGCTGCGCCTTCGACTCCAGCCTCAATGTCAGCTCCTGCATCAACTGCGGGCAGTGCATAAACGTCTGCCCGACCGGCGCGCTGACCGAGAAGAGCGACCTCGAGCCGGTCATGGACGCGCTGGCCGACAAGGACAAGTTCGTCGTGGTCCAGCACGCGCCGTCCATCTCGGTGTCGCTGGCCGAGGAGTTCGGCCTGCCGGCCGGCACCGACGTCAACGGCGTGATGACCGCCGCCATGCGCAAGATGGGCTTCAAGGCCGTCTTCGATACCTCGTTCTCCGCGGACCTGACCATCATGGAGGAGGCCGGCGAGCTGGCCCACCGGGTAAAGAACGGCGGGGTCCTGCCGATGTTCACCTCCTGCTCGCCGGGCTGGATAAAGTTCATAGAGACCTTCTATCCCGACATGCTGCCGCACCTGAGCACCTGCAAGAGCCCCCAGCAGATGCTGGGCGCGCTGATCAAGACCCACTACGCCAAAAAAAAGGGGATAAATCCCGGGAAGATCTTCAGCGTCTCGGTGATGCCCTGCACCGCCAAGAAGTTCGAGGTCACCCGGCCGGAGATGGGCCGCGGCGGCTTCGCCGACATCGACGCGGTGGTCACCACCCGCGAGTTCGCGCAGTTGCTGCGCATCTACGGCATAGACCTGCGCACCCTGCAGCCGGAGGAGCCCGACCTCCCGTTCGGCGACCGTAGCACCGCCGGCAAACTGTTCGGCGCCAGCGGCGGCGTCATGGAGGCCGCGCTGCGCACCGCGCATTTCCTGCTGACCGGCAAGGAACTGGGCAATCTCAAGGTCGAGGCCGTGCGCGGCCAGGCCGGCGTCAAGGAAGCGAAAGTCAAGATCGGCTCCCTGGAGGTCGGCGTAGCAGCCGTCAGCGGCCTGGGCAACGCCCGCAAGCTGCTCGAGGAGATACGGGACGGGCGCAAGGACCTGCATTTCATAGAGGTGATGACCTGCCCCGGCGGCTGCATCAACGGCGGCGGCCAGCCCATAGCCCGCAACAAGGCGGCCGTGATGGAGCGCATGCGCGCCCTCTACAACATAGACGCTTCCGAGAAGATACGCACCTCGCACGCCAACAAGGCCGTGCAGCAGCTCTACGCCGACTTCCTGGGCAAGCCCCTCGGCGAGAAGAGCCACCACCTGCTGCACACCAAGTACGCGAAACGGAAGGCGGCCGACGTGGTTTGAACGCGGGCGGGGCCGCGGCGCGGTATCAGGCTACACTATGACCTTCGACGACGAACCGCTGGTAAGGACGATAAAGGAACGCTGCAAGGCGTGCTATACCTGCGTGCGCGGCTGCCCGGCCAAGGCGATACGGATCTCCGGCGGGCAGGCCGAGGTCATAAAGGAGCGCTGCATAGGCTGCGCCAACTGCGTCCTGATGTGCAGCCGCGGCGCCAAGGAGACCCGCCAGTCCCTGGAGGCGGTGAAGGCCCTGCTGCGCGGCGGCGCGCCGGTGGCGGCGGCCGTGGCCCCCAGCTTCCCGGTGGAGTTCGGCAACATGGACCCGACGCGCTTCGCCGGGATCCTGAAGGCCATGGGGTTCAAGTACGTCTGCGAGGTCGCCTTCGGAGCGGACATGGTCTCGCTCCAGTACCGCAAGCTGCTCAACGAGAACCCCGGCAAGAAGTTCATCAGCACCGCCTGCCCCGCCGTGGTCTCGTTCGTCGAAAAGTACCACCCTTCGCTGGTGCCCGCCCTCGCCCCGATAGTCTCGCCCATGGGGGCCGAGGCGCGCATAATAAAAGCGCTGTACGGTCAGGAAGTGAAAGTGGTCTTCATCGGCCCCTGCGTGGCCAAGAAGGGGGAGGCCGACCGCGCCCCGGAGGTGGAGGAGTCGATCACCTTCGTCGAACTGCGCGACCTGCGCAAGGACCTGGGGCTGGACATCAGCGCCGTGCTGGACGCGCCCTTCGACCCTCCGCACCCGGCCAAAGGAGTGCTCTATCCTATGGGAGGGGGGCTGCTCAATTCCGCCGAACTGCAGGACGACCTCCTGAGCGGCCGCTTCCTCTCCGCGGAGGGCCTGGAGAATTTCCCCGTAGTCCTCAAGAACATGGAACACGGGGACATAGACGCGGATTTCCTGGACCTGCTCTGCTGCGACGGCTGCATCATGGGTCCGGGCATCAGCGCCAAGACCTCCAAGCACGCCCGCGAGGCCGCCCTGCGCCGCTACGCGCGCAAGAGCTACTTCGGCGTCCGGATCAACGACTGGGAGGAGAGCGTGCGCCGCTTCAGGGGCCTGGACTACTCCGCCTCCTTCGCGCCCGAGGACAGGCGCATGAAACTGCCCACCTCGGAGGAACTGAGGGGGGTGCTGGCCAAGATGGGCAAGACCAGGCCGGAGGACGAGCTCAACTGCGGCGCCTGCGGCTATCCCACCTGCGCGGAGCACGCCGTGGCCATCATCCGCGGCATCGCCGAGAGCGAGATGTGCCTGCCCTACACCATCGACCGCCTCAAGGCCACCGCGGACGAACTGACGGTGAGCTACAACCAGCTCGGCAAGACCCGCCAGGCCCTGATGCAGAGCGAGAAACTGGCCAGCATGGGCCAGCTCGCCGCCGGCGTCGCGCACGAGCTCAACAACCCGCTCGGCGTGGTGCTCCTCTACGCCCACCTGCTCGCCGAGCAGTGCGACAGGAATTCCCGCACCTACGCGGACGCCCGGATGATAACCGAGCAGGCGGACCGCTGCAAAAAGATCGTGGGAGGGCTGCTCAACTTCGCCCGCAAGAACAAACCCTTCTTCCGCCAGACCGATCTTACCAGGCTGGTGGAGGACTATTTCAGGAGCGCCCAGCTGCCGCCGGGAGTGAAGCTGGAACTGCGCGCCGCCTCCGAGGAACTGCAGGCGGAGATGGACCCGGACCAGGTGATACAGGTTCTCACGAACCTGGTGACCAACGCCCTGGAGGCCATGTCCGGCTCGGGCACGCTGACCGTCCGGACCTTCCGCGATGGCGCGGGCGTCTGCTTCTCCGTCGCCGACAGCGGCTGCGGCATAAAGCCCGAGAACTTCAAGAAGGTCTTCGAGCCCTTCTTCACCACGAAACAGATAGGCAAAGGGACCGGCCTGGGCCTGGCCGTGAGCTACGGCATCATAAAGGTCCACCGGGGGAACATAACGGTGGAGAGCAATTCCGACCCGGCGAAAGGCCCGACGGGGACCGTTTTCAAGGTTAAGCTGCCCACGGTGGCCAGGGAAGCCGGCGCCGTGAAGATGAAGACCGACGCGGCTAAAAAATAAGGAAAAGGACAGGAGAAAGCCATGACCAGCAAAGCCAGGATGAAGATACTCGTCGTCGAGGACGATCCCGACATGATGGAGCAGATGCGGATCTACCTGGAGAGCGAGGGGTACGAGGTGCTGGCCGCCTCCAACCAGAAAGAGGCCGAGCCGCTCATCCGGCCCGGCGCCTTCGCCGCGGCGGTCCTCGACCTCATGATGGAGAACCCGGACTCCGGTTTCGTCCTGAGCCACAAGATAAAGAAGATGGACGCGCGCATCCCCGTAATAATCGTGACCTCCGTCACGCGGGAGACCGGCTTCTACTTCGACAAGGCCCGCGATCCCAAGGACTGGATAAAGGCCGACGCCATCATACACAAGGAACTGCGCTTCGAGCAGCTCAAGGGCGAACTCAGGCGCCTGACCGGCGCGGGGGAAGGTCATGACTGACCCGCAGCCCCTGCACCTGCTCGACGTCCTGATCGTCGACGACGAGGCCGGCATGCGCGCGGGCGCCGAGCGCTCGCTGGAGGGCTTCACCGTGGCGCTGCCGGACTTCGGAGAGACCGTCGCCTTCTCGGTGCGCTCGGCCTCCACCGGCTCGGAGGCGCTGGAGGAACTCGGGGCCCGCGCGCCCGACATCGTATTGCTCGACTACAAGCTGCCCGATATGACCGGCATAGACGTGCTGGCCGCCGCCCCGGGCGCGCCCGATTTCCTGACGATAATGATCACCGCCTTCGCCTCGCTGGAAGTGGCCGTCACGGCCACCAAGCGCGGCGCCTTCGACTTCCTGGCCAAGCCCTTCACTCCGGAGGAACTCCGGGCGACGGTGACCAAGGCCGCGCGCAGCATCTACCTGCAGCGCAAGGCGCGCAGGCTGGAGGAGGAGAAGCGCCAGGTGCGCTTCGAGTTCATCCGCGTCCTGGCGCACGAGCTGAAATCCCCTCTGGCCGCCGTCGAGGGATACATGCACCTGATGAAGGAGCGCATGAAAGGCCCCGAGCTGGAGGCCTACGACCAGATGATAGAGCGCAGCGTGCTCCGGATAGGCGGCATGCGCAAGCTGGTCATGGACCTGCTCGACCTCACCCGGCTGGAATCCGGCCGGAAGAAGCGGGCGATAGAGACGGTGGACCTCTCCCGCTCGGCCGCGCTGGCGGCCGACGCGGTGTCCGCCATGGCCGCGGCCAGGAAAGTCGAGGTCCGCGTGGACGCTCCCGCCTCCCTGCCGCTCAGGGCCGACCCGGGCGAGGTGGACATGATCTTCTCCAATCTCCTGACCAACGCCGTCAAGTACAACAAGGAGGGGGGCCGCGCCGTCCTGGAACTGAAGGCGGCGGAGCCGGGAAAGGTCTCGGTGCGCTGCTCCGACACCGGCATCGGCATGACGGAAGAGGAACTTTCGAGACTTTTCGGGGAGTTCGTGCGGATGAAGAACGAGCATACCCGCGGCATAGACGGCAGCGGTCTGGGCCTTTCGATCTTGAAGAAAGTCGTGGCGCTTTACGGGGGGGAAGTCAGGGCGAGTTCCAGGTACGGGGAGGGTACGTCCTTCGAGCTGACGCTCCGGGACGCCGAAACACCGGCGGCGGAAACCGATCCGTCGCTCAAGGGCGCCTGACGCCCTTACTGGAGGCAGCATGGGACCCGTGAAGGTCAACGCCGGCTCTTACGAGGGCTGGCTCGATAAGGCGGGGGCGGACTTCATCGACGACGCCGCGCTCAGGGCCGCGCTCTCCGCCCCGGCGCCCGCCCCCGGGCGCGTCAGGGAGATACTGGCCCGCTCGCTCGAAGTGTCGGAAGCGCTGCCGCCGGAGGACACCGCCGCGCTGCTGGCCGTCGAGGACCCGGAGCTCCTGGAAGAGATGTTCGGGGCGGCCCGCGCCGTCAAGAAGAAGGTCTACGACAACCGGGTGGTGACCTTCGCCCCGCTCTACGCCGCCAATTCCTGCGTCAACAACTGCCTCTACTGCGGCTTCCGCACCGGCAATCGCCGGGCCGCGCGCCGCATGCTTTCCGCCGAGGAGATAAAGGCCGAAGCCGGGGCGCTGGCGGGCCGCATAGGTCACAAGCGTCTCATCTTCGTCACCGGCGAACACCCTTCGACCGGCGCGGATTATATAGCGGAGGCCCTGCGGACCATATACTCCGTCAAGGTCCCGACGCGGCGCGGCTTCGGCCAGATACGCCGCGTCAACGTCAACGCCGCGCCTATGACCGTGCCGGACCTGCGCAAGCTCAAGGAGGCCGGCATCGGCACCTACCAGGTCTTCCAGGAGACCTATGACCGCGCGCTTTACTCCCGCCTGCATCCCGGCGACACGCCCAAGGCCGACTATCGCTGGCGGCTCTACGTCATGCACCGCGCCTTCGAGGCCGGCATCGACGACGTGGCCCTGGGCGCCCTGTTCGGGCTGAACCCCGACTGGAAGTTCGAGGTGATGGGGCTGGTCGCGCACGCCCGCGAACTCGAGGCCAGGTTCGGGATCGGCCCGCACACCATCTCCTTCCCGCGGCTGGAGAGCGCCGACGGCACCGCGCTGCCGGCCGAAAGCCTCCGCAATGTCCCCGACGAGGCCTTCCGCCGCCTTGTCGCCGTTCTGCGGCTCAGCGTGCCCTACGCCGGCATGATAGTCACGGCCCGCGAGCGCCCGGAGGTCATCCGGTCGGTGATACCGATGTGCACGCAGCGCGACGCCAGCACCCGCATAGGCATAGGCGCCTATTCCGACCGCTACGCCGGGCAGGAAGCCGAGCGCCAGCAGTTCCTGCTCGGCGACACGCGCTCGCTCGACGAGGTGATAGGCGAGCTGGCCGAGATGGGGCATATCACCAGTTTCTGCACCTCGGGCTATCGCTGCGGCCGCACCGGCGACCATATCATGAAGCTGCTCAAGAGCGGGCACGAGAGCCGCTTCTGCAAGCTCAACGCGGTGCTGACCTTCCGCGAATGGCTGGACGATTTCGCCTCGGACGCGACGAAGGCCAAGGGCGAGGCCCTGATAGAGAAGGAGATAGCCGAGATCAAGGCCCGCTCGGCGCATTTCCCGCCGGAGACGGTGAAGCTGCTCGACAGCTATTACGCCCGCATCGGCGGCGGGGAGCGCGACCTGTGCTTTTAAAGGAAAGTCTTCGCGCCGCGCCCCGCTATAATTCGGGAAACAATGGGGGTGGCGGCGGATTCGCGGAGAAAAACCGTCCGGAGCCGCGAGCTTGCGTAAGCGCGAGCGGCGAGAGTCGGAAGCGCGCGCACGGTGTGCGCGACGCTGTTTTTTCGGAGCGAACCGCCGACAGGACCCCGATGGTCATTCCTTGAAAGCGGGGCCGGCGTGAAGACTTAAACCGTATGAACAAGGACGAGATACTCCACTGGCTGGACCCGGACCGCGACCCGGCGCCGCTCTTCGCGCTGGCCGACAAGGTCAGGCGCGAGGCCGTCGGCGACGGGGTGCACCTGCGCGGCCTCATAGAGTTCTCCAATGTCTGCCGCCGGCGCTGCTATTACTGCGGCATACGCGCCGGGGCGGGGGTGCGCCGTTACCGCCTCTCCGCCGGGGAGATAGTCGGCCGGGTCCGCGCCGCCGCGCGGCTGGGCTACGGCACCGTCGTCCTCCAGAGCGGCGAGGACCCCTCCTGGGGTCCGGCGGAACTGCTTCCGGTGCTGGAGCGGATAAAGAAGGAAACGACGCTGGCTATCACGCTTTCCGTAGGGGAGCATTCGCGCGAGGACTACCGGGCGCTGCGCGCGGCGGGCGCCGACCGCTTCCTGCTCCGCTTCGAGACCTCCGACCGGCGCCTGTTCTCGCTGCTCAAGCCGGATTCCGACTACGACAACAGGTTCCGCTGCCTGGCCTGGCTGAAAGAAGCCGGCTTCCAGGTCGGCTCCGGCGTCATGACGGGCCTGCCCGGGCAGACCCGGGAGAGCCTGGCCGACGACATACTCCTGTTCCGCGGGCTGGGACTCGACATGGTGGGCATAGGGCCGTTCATTCCCAGCCCCGGCACCCCGCTGGCGGGCGCCGAATGCGGCGGGCTGGAGCCCGCGCTGCGCGTCATGGCCCTGACGCGGATAACCGTCCGCGACGCGCACATCCCCGCCACCACGGCGATGGAGGCCCTCGATCCCGACGGCAGGCGCAAGGCGCTGCGCTGCGGAGCCAACGTCATCATGCCCAACCTGACGCCGCATGAAGAACTCCCTCATTACAGCCTCTATCCGGGCAAGCCCGTGCCCCCGCGCCGGCTGCCGGAACGGGCCGCGCGCTTCGAAGGGATGCTCCGGGAACTCGGCCGTTTCCGGGCCGAAGGGCCGGGTCACACGCTTAAGGGGGCGGCATGAACGCCGCCCCGAAGTCGATGAGGCTGCAGATAGCCATATTCGGAAGGACCAATGTCGGCAAGTCCAGCGTCCTGAACATGATCGCCGGCCAGGACGCGGCGATAACCTCGCCGGTGCCCGGCACCACGACCGACGTGGTCGAGAAGAGCATGGAGCTGCTCCCCGTGGGACCGGTGCTGTTCCTCGACACCGCCGGGCTCGACGACACGGGAGCTCTGGGCGGCCCGCGCACGGAACGGGCCCGCCGCGTCTTCGGCCGCGCGGACGTCGTCCTTCTCGTCGCGGAGCCGTCGGTGTGGGGGAAATGGGAGGACGGGGTCCTCGAAGCCGCCGCGGCGAGGAAGACGCCCGTCATCGTCCTGGTCAACAAGACGGACCTGGGCGCGCCCTCCGGCGCCCTCGCGGCGGCCCTGCGCGATAAAGGACTGGACCACGTACTCTGCTCGGCGACGGACGCCGGCCGCCGCGAGGAGACCGTCGCGGCCATAAAGGAGCGCCTGCTCCGCTTAACCGCCGAGCGGCCGGGAGCGCCGTCGTCCATAATCGGCGACCTCGTGCGCCCCGGGGACACCGTCGTCCTGATCATACCGATAGACAAGGAAGCGCCCAAGGGGCGGATAATACTGCCGCAGGTGCAGGTGATGCGCGACCTGCTCGATCACGGGGCCCTTCCCCTCGCCTGCCGCGAGCATGAATACGAAGCCGCCCTGGCCTCGCTTAAAACCCCGCCGGCCCTGGTGGTCTGCGATTCCCAGGTGGTCGACCTGATGGTGCGGCTCACCCCGCCGGAAGTCCCCTGCACCACCTTCTCCATTCTTTTCGCCCGCTTCAAGGGCGACCTGGCGGTCTACGCCGCCGGCGCGGCGGCCATCCGAGGGCTGCGGCCCGGCGACAGGGTCGCGGTGCTCGAGGCCTGCAGCCATCACGCCGTCGAGGACGACATCGGCCGGGTGAAACTTCCGCGCTGGCTCAGGGAAAAGGCCGGAGGGGACCTCAGGATAGACGTCTTCGCGGGCCGGGACCTGCCGCCGGACATGGCCGGTTACAGGCTGGCCGTGCATTGCGGCGGCTGCATGCTGGGCAGGAAGGAGATACTGGCCCGGATGCACGGAGCCGCGGGCGCCGGCGTGCCGATAACCAACTACGGGACCGCCATATCGGAGTGCAGGGGAGCGCTGGAAAGGGTGCTATCGCCTTTCCCCGGGGCCCTGGCCGCCTATCGCGACGCCCTCACCGGGGCGGAGCGACGTCGTATTCCGGGTGCGTAAGCAGGCAGTAATTCCTCATCACGATCCGCTCATTGGCCGGAGTGATCCTGGCCGAGGGACAGACATCCGAATTCGGCGGGCAAAGCTGCGCCAGGGTATGCCCGTGCTCCTTGTACTGGTCGCAGGCGGCGCAGATCGCCTTTAAGTCCCGCTCTATGTGGCGCCGTTTCTCGGCCGCCAGGAACTCCAGGAATTTCCTCGCGTCGGTCTTCAGCCGCCCGGCGAAAGTCCGGGTGGGGAAGACCAGCGACGCCGGGATCTGGCATAGCTTCGGCCAGGAGCCGGCCGGCGCCTTTTCCGGATCTTCGAGTATCTCGTAACGGCTCAGCACGCGGGCGCGCGCTTCTTTTGGGGCCGGCGCGGCGGGGGAATACTTGCTGTGATAGTAGAAACCGCCGAAAAGCTCGCGCCTGGAGGTGCAGGCGCCGCCTTCGGGATACAGCGGCTGCTCCCCGGCGGCGAAGCCGCCCTTGTGGTCGCCCCTGCCCAGCAGGGCGAAGCCGAAGACGGAGGTGCGGGCCAGCATGTTGAAGGCCTCCTCCGCCGTCGCGGGCTCGAGGATCTCCACCCGGGCAAGAGGGTACAGCGAGGTTATGCCGCTCTCCAGCATCGAGGCGGTTTCCGCGCAGCCTTTGGGGGAAACGGCGTCCCTGTCGCTCCGGCCCGCCGGCGAGCAGTCCCCCGTCAGCACCACGAAAAGGCCCCGCCGGCAAAAATCCAACTCCAGGTAGGGTTTTTCGGGGCGGGAGCCGAAGCTGGAGAAAGGCTCGAACGCCGCCGCCGGCCCCGCCAGCAGCAGCGACAGCGCCGTTATCAGGGCCGGGTGGTGACCGATATGTGCCTGTCGCATATTCCTCTCCCATCATATATTATTTTGTTATAATAAACGCAAATATCCCGTTCCCGGGACGATTTTCGCGGCGGCAGCCGCGGCAAGGAGAGAAAATGAAACCAGTCGTTACCGCCGAAAAAGCGGTGGAAGATATAAAGGACGGCGCCACGCTGATGGTCTCCGGATTCATGGGTTGCGGCAACGCCTTCACGCTCATCGACGCCCTGATAAAGAAGGGCACGAAAGGGCTCGATCTGATAACCAGCGACACCGCCTATCCCAACGTGGGCGTGGGGCGCCTGATCTGCGAATGCCGCGCCGCCACCCTGACGGCCTCGCACATAGGCACCAATCCCGTCTCCGGCCAGAAGATGAACTGCGGCGAGCTCAAGGTCACGCTGGTCCCGCAGGGCACCCTCGCCGAGCGCATGCGCGCCAAGGGCGCCGGCCTGGGCGGAGTGCTCACCCCCACGGGGGTCGGCACCGAGGTAGAGAAAGGCAAGCAGAAGCTCAATCTCAACGGCAGGGATTACCTGCTCGAGATGCCGCTCGGCGCCGACTTCGCCTTCATAAAGGCCGAGGTGGCCGACAAGTACGGGAACGCCTTCCTGCCCGGCTCCACCAAGAACATGGCCGTTTCCATGGCGATGGCCGCCGACCACGTCATACTCGAGGCGGAAAAGATAGTGGAACCCGGCGAGCTGGACCCCGAGAAGGTCACGATACCCGGCGTGTTCGTCAGCGTGATAGTCAAAGCGACGCTGCCCGCCTCGAACCTGCAGCTCAAATCCTAAGGAGAATTTCATGGACCCCAAGGAACTCAAAAGAGTGAGGCTCGTAAAGCGCATAGCGCAGGAATTTCCCGACGGCGCGCTGGTCAACCTCGGCATAGGACTGCCCACGATGGTGGCCAACCACATCCCGGCCGGGCGGACGATACTGCTGCACAGCGAGAACGGCTTCACGGGCCTCGGCCCGGCGGCGAAAAAGGGCGAGGAGAGCCAGAGCATAGTCAACGCGGGCGGCCAGCCGGTCACGATAGTCCCCGGCGGCGCCTTCTTCGACTCGGCGATGAGCTTCGCCATAATCCGCGGCGGGCACGTCGACTACACCGTGCTCGGCGCGCTGGAAGTGGACATGGAAGGCAATCTCGCCAACTACATGATCCCCGGCAAGATGGTGCCGGGCATGGGCGGCGCTATGGACCTGGTGGCCGGCGCCAAGAACGTCATCATAGCGATGGAGCACGTCAACAAGAACGGCGCGCCCAAGATACTCAAGAAATGCGCCCTGCCGCTGACCGCGGTGGGGGAGGTCGACCTGATAGTCACCGACATGGCTTTCATCCGCGTCACCAAGAAGGGACTGGTCCTCGAGGAGATAGCCGAGGACACGACGGTGGATGAAGTGATAAAGGCGACCGAGGCCCCGCTGCACGTGGCGGGCAAACTGGGCAAATTCTGAGGAGGACGATATGGCCGACAAAATGGTGATAACCTGCGCCATCACCGGCGCCGAGACCACGAAGAAGCAGCAGCCGGCCCTGCCGGTCACCCCTGAGGAACTGGCCGCGGCCGCGGCGGAAGCCTGCGAAGCGGGCGCGTCCATAGTACACCTCCACGCCCGCAACGACGACGGCTCCCCTACCGCCAGCGTGGCGGTCTTCAAGAAGGCCATAGACCTCATCCGCAAGAAGAGCGACGTGGTCATAGAGATCACCACCGGCGGAGCCGTGGGCATGACGCCCGAGGAGCGCATCGCTCCGGTGGCGCTGAAGCCCGACATGGCCTCGCTCGACTGCGGCACGGTGAATTTCGGCGACGAGTACATCGTCAACACCCTGCCGATCATGCGTCAGTTCGCCTCCGAGATGAACAGGCACGGCGTGCGCCCCACGCTGGAATGCTTCGACGTCAGCCATGTCCAGTCCTCGCATATCCTGATCAAGGAGGGCCTCATCAAGCCGCCGTACCACTACGGCTTCGTGATGGCCGTGCCGGCGGCGCTCAGCATGAGCGTCAAGACCCTCTCCTATATGATGGACCAGATGCCCCCGGAGAGTTACTTCACGGTCATGGGCATAGGCCGCGCGCATATCCCCGGCATCTGCGGCGCCATAGCCTCCGGCGGGTTCATCCGCGTGGGCTTCGAGGACAACATCTACTACTCCAAGGGCCGGCTGGCCAAGTCCAACGCCGAGTTCGTGGAGCGGGCCGTCCGCTTCTCGAAAGAGGCCGGCCTCGAGATAGCGACCCCTTCCGACGCGAGACAGTTATTCAAGCTCAAGAAGTAAAGACCAACTTAAACCGGAATACCAAGGAGATACCATGCCCACGAAGATCGACGTTCAGGTGAAGAAAGACGGGAATCCCTTCGGCGCGCACCGCGTGCTGGAGCCCAAAGGCGTGCTGCCCCAGCCCGCCGTCAGGGTCGACAATAACATGGACTACATCTACGACAACGAGCTGCTGCTCGAGGTCGAGACGCTCAATATCGACTCCGCCAGCTTCACCCAGATCAAGAAGGAATGCGGCGGCGACGAGGAGAAGATCAAGGCCATGATCCTCAAGATCGTCGGCGAGCGCGGCAAGATGCAGAACCCGGTCACCGGCTCCGGCGGCATGTTCCGCGGCAAGGTGCTCAAGATCGGCCCCAAGCTCCAGGGCAAGATAAACCTCAGGGAAGGCGACAAGATCGCCAGCCTGGTCTCCCTCTCGCTCACCCCGCTGAAGATAGAGAAGATCATCGGCATCAAGCCCGGCACCGAACAGGTCAACGTCAAGGCCAAGGCCATCATCTTCGAGAGCGGCATCTACGCCAAGCTCCCCAAGGACATGCCCGAGACCCTGGCCCTGGCCGTCCTCGACGTGGCCGGCGCCCCGGCCCAGACCGCCAAGCTGGTCCGCCCCGGCAACACCGTGGTCATAATCGGCGCGGCGGGCAAGAGCGGCGTCCTCTGCGCCTACGAGGCGAAGAAGCGCGCCGGCTGCACCGGCAGGATCATCGGCATCACCAGCTCCGACAGCGGCCTGGCCAAGATGAAGGAGCAGGGCTTCTGCCACGAGTGCTTCAAGCTCAGCGCCACCGACGCGCTGTCCTGCTACGAGGCCGTCCGCAAGGTCACCGGCGGCAAGATGGCGGACGTGATCATCAACTGCGTCAACATCCCCAACACCGAGATGGCCTCCATCCTGATGTGCCGCGACGGGGGCATAGTCTACTTCTTCACGATGGCCACCTCGTTCACCAAGGCCGCGCTCGGCGCCGAAGGCGTCGGCAAGGACGTGGACATGATCATCGGCAACGGCTACACCAAGGACCACGCCGAGATCACGCTCAACCTGTTGCGCGAGTCGAAGCAGCTGCGCGACATCTACGAGAAGCTGTACGCCTGAGGCCTCCGGCCGGGCTCCCGGTCGTCCGGGAGCCTGGCCGGCCCAGGGAGACGCATGACCGCGACCGGACCAGCGATAAAGAAAGGCGGCAACCCCTTCGGCGCCCACCGCGTGCTGGAGCCGCGCGGAGGCCTTCCGCAGCCGGCGGTAAAGCTCGACAACACCACGGACTTCATCTACGACAACGAGCTGCTCGTGGACGTCGACACGCTCAATATCGATTCCGCCAGTTTCACGCAGATCAGGAAGGAGTGCGGCGGCGACGAGGAGAAGATCAAGGCCATGATCTTCAAGATCGTCGGCGAACGCGGCAAGATGCAGAACCCGGTCACCGGCTCCGGCGGCATGTTCATAGGCCGGGTCGAGAAGATCGGCCCCGCGCTGGAAGGCAGGACGGACCTGCACGCGGGGGACAAGATCGCCAGCCTGGTCTCCCTCTCGCTCACCCCGCTGAAAATAGAGAAGATCATAGGCATCAAACCCGGCACCGAGCAGGTCAGCGTCAAGGCCAAGGCCATCATCTTCGAAAGCGGCATCTACGCGAAAATACCCGCGGATATCCCGGAAAAACTGGCTCTGGCCATGCTGGACGTGGCCGGCGCGCCGGCCCAGACCGCCAAACTGGTGCGGCCCAACCAGGTGGTCGTAGTCATCGGGGCGGGAGGGAAATCCGGACTGCTCTGCGCCTACGAGGCCAGCAAGATAGCCGGCGTGGCCGGCATAGTCGTCGGCATAGAATACTCGAAGGAGGGCTGCGACAAGGCGCGGGAGTTCGGCTTCTGCGACCACGTGATACGGGCCAGCGCCACCGACGCGCTGGACTGCCACGCCAAACTGACGGAGGCCACCGGGGGGAAGCTCGCCGACGTGGTGATCAACTGCGTCAACATCCCCAATACCGAGATGGCCTCCATCCTGATGTGCCGCGACGAGGGCACGGTCTATTTCTTCAGCATGGCCACCTCGTTCACCAAGGCCGCGCTCGGCGCCGAGGGCGTCGGCAAGGACATAGTCATGCTGGTCGGCAACGGCTACACCCGCCACCACGCCGAGACCACGCTTAACATACTCAGGGAATCCCCGGCCATAAGGGCCGCCTACGAGAAGCTTTACGCATAAGGAGAGATAACATGCGCGAATACGCCGAAGTCGACTACAGGAAGGTCCCGCTCTGGAAGAACGTGCCCGCGAGCGACTGGAACGATCACAAGTGGCAGCTGCGCAACGTCATCAAGGACATCCCGACGCTCGAGAAGGTCGCGGTCCTGACGGCGCAGGAGAAGCGGGACCTCAAGGCCTGCCTGAAGAAGTTCACTATGGCCATCACCCCCTACTACGCGGCGCTGATGGACAAGCGCGACCGCGGCTGCCCGGTCCGCATGCAGGCCATCCCGCGCGGCCTCGAGCTCATGGACGACCCTTCCGACCTCTCGGACCCGCTGCACGAGGACGTGGACTCGCCGGTGCCCGGCCTGACCCACCGCTACCCGGACCGCGTCCTGCTGCTGGTCACCAATATCTGCTCGATGAACTGCCGCCACTGCACCCGCCGCCGCCTGGTCGGCTTCACGGACGTGCATATGTCGCAGCGGAACCTGGACAAGGCCATCGAGTACATACGTCGCAGCCCCGAGGTGCGCGACGTCCTGATCTCCGGCGGGGACCCGCTGGTGCTGACCGACGAGATGCTGGAAGGGATAATCCGCAGGATCCGCGCGATAAAGCACGTCGAGATAATCCGCATAGGCACCCGCACCCCGGTCGTCATGCCGATGCGCATAACCGACTCGCTCGTGAACATGCTCCGGAAGTACCACCCGATATACGTCAACACCCACTTCAACCACGTCAAGGAGATGACGGCCGAGGCCCGCGAGGCCTGCCGGAAACTCGCCGACGCCGGCATCCCGCTGGGGAACCAGAGCGTGCTGCTGCGCGGCGTCAACGACTGCCCGCAGACCATGAAGAAGCTCGTCCACGAGCTCCTGATGGCCCGCGTGAAGCCCTACTACATCTACCAGTGCGACCTGTCGAAGGGCATCAGCCATTTCCGCACGACGGTGTCCAAGGGCATAGAGATAGTGGAGAACCTCCGCGGCCACACCACCGGCATGGCCGTACCGACCTTCGTCGTGGACGCCCCCGGCGGCGGCGGCAAGACGCCCGTCATGCCCAACTACCTCATTTCGATGTCGGAAAAGCGCGTGGTGCTGCGCAACTACGAGGGCGTCATCACCACTTACACCGAGCCCTCCGGCTATTCGGCCGCCTGCGGGGGGGAGAACTGCCCGGACAAGGCGTACAAGCCGATGGACGGCGTGGCCAAGCTGCTCAGCGGCGAAAAGCTGACGCTGGAGCCCGCGCACCTCGTCAGGACGAAACGGCACCGCAAATAGGAGAAGCGTTGGACCCTATCGGTCAGCTCGAAGGCCGCACGACTTTCATCGTGGGCTCCCGGAAGAACGCCGGCAAGACGACGTTCCTCAACTACGCCCTGGCGGCGCGCCGCCGGCCGGCGGCCTGCCTGAGCGTGGGGCTGGAGAGCGGCTCCCCCGACAGGGTCTTCGGCACCCCTAAGCCGCGCGTGCGCCTGCGCCCCGGCGACGCGGCCGTGGTCCCGGCCGCCTCGCTCGCGTCCTCCGACGCGGGGCTGGAGATACTGCAGGTCTACCCGTCCGCCACGGCCGTCGGCCGGCCGGCGCTGGCACGCGCCAGGAGGGAGGGGACCGCGGAAATAACCGGGCCCTCGACCAATTCCGGGCTGCGCGGCATGCTCCGCGACATAGCGGCGGCCGGGATAAACACGGTGTTCGTGGACGGCGCGGTGGACCGGATAACCCAGGCCGCCGCCGACGCGAAGGCCGGCATAGTCTACGTGACGCGGGTGGAGCCGGGCACGCTGTCCTCGGCGGCCGACGCGGTGAACCTGCTCGCCGACGCCGCCGGCTGCCCGGCCGCGCCGGAGTGGAAGGCTTTCTTCGCCGGCGGCGCGGCGCCGCGGGAAAAAGGCGCCTTCGCGGTAAAAGGCGCGTTCACCTCCTCCCGCGCGGCGGCCGTTCCGGCCGACGCGCGGAAACTGGTCCTCGAGGACCTGACCAAGGTCTTCGTCGGCTGGCGCGAATGGTCGGCGCTGCGCCGCCGCGTGAGAACGGTCTTCGCGGTAGGTCTCCCGCTCAAGGCGGTGGCCGCGAACCTTTACAATGTAGCCCCCGGGGAGTTCGAGAGAAAACTGACGCCGGCCGCACGGGCGAAACTGGTATACAACCCTTACCTGAGAAAATGAACGAGACAGCCGCCAAATTCTGCGGGTTCGACGAGTTCCTGGCCCATTACGAGCCGCTGACGCCCTATGGCCGGACGGAAAAAGCCCGCGGGACGTTCTATGCCTCGCCCGGCGCGCTGACGCTTCTTTACGATCTCACCGACGCTTTCGTCTCGTTCTCCCGGAACAAGGCGAAAGCCGACAAGCTCTCCTGGCACCTGAAGAACATCCCGGAGCTTCCCTCCGACGGACCCGCCTCGGGGCCCGCCGGGCTTTTCCTGGTCCACCGTTTCCTTTCTAATTTCAAGGCCGCGGCCGGCCTGCTGCCCTCTCCGCTGGCCGGAAAACTGGGCTTCCGGTGGACCTGCGCCGGCCTGCTTACGCTGCTGGACAAGGGAGCCCAGTCGGGGGCCTTCCATATAGCGGACTCCTTCAGTCCCGCCCTGGCGAAAGCGCGGCGCGCCATAGAAGGGATAGACCGGCATCTGGCCGGGCTGCGCGCGGAACGCCTCGACGAGATCAGGAAGAAGTCAGGTCTGGATTTTGACGGACTGGATTTTCTCGTGATAGGGGAGGACCGCGCCCGCTGCCTCTGCGGCTGCGTCTTCACCGAACCCTACGACGCGGGCCGCGTCGTGGCGAAGCCGATCATGACCCCGGCCTGGCTGGAACTGGCGGGGGAACGGGAGCGCCTGCGCGCGGAGGAGGGCAAGGAGGAGGCGCGCGCCTGCGCGGAACTCTGGGCCGCCGTGACCGGCGAGCGGGCCGAGCTGGAAGCCTGCGAGAAGGCCGTGGAGCTCTGCGACCGGGCATTCTCCAGGGCGCGGATGGCGAAGGAACTGTCCCTGTCCCGCCCGCGGCTCGCGCCCGCGGGCTCGCCGATATCGGTCGAAGGAGGCCGGCTGCTCCCCCTGGAGCGGACGCTCGCGGGATACGGCCTGCCCTATACCCCGCTCGATTTCATTTTCAGCAAACCCCTCTCCGTCATACACGGCTCGAACATGGGCGGCAAGACGGTGGTCCTCAAGACCGTGACCCTGCTGCAGCTGGCCGCGCAGTCCGGCTTCTTCGTGCCGGCGGAAAAGTATTCGGCCCCGGTCTTCGCCGGACTGGCCGCCGTCTGGGGGGACCCGGACGAAAAGGCCGAGGGTCTCAGCGCGTTCGGCCTGGAAATGGAGGCCTTCAACCGGGCCTGGTCGGCCGCGGACAGACCCCTGCTGCTGGTCATGGACGAATTCGCCCGCACCACCAACGCGGCCGAAGCCTCGGCACTGATCTCGGGCGTGCTGAGCGCCGCCGCCGCCAACCGGAACGTCCGCCTGCTGCTGGCCACCCATTTCCGCGTCTCGCTGCCCCGGGAGGCCGCGGCCCTGCGCATGAAAGGCTTCGACACGGCCGCCTTCAGGCGCCATTACAAGGGGAAGACCTCGGCCGGCTTGCGCGAAAAACTCAGGACGATCAACCGGTTCATGCGCTACGGCCTGGCCGCGGAGAAGGACTCCGCCGGCCCGGCCGACGCCCTCAGCATAGCCGCGATACTGGGCGTGCCCGCCCCGATAATAAAGGCGGCGGAAAGATCGATGGAGGAAAATAATGCCCGCGACTAAGTCCAAGTTAGGCCTCTCTAAGCAGAAGATAGCCGGGGCGCGAGCCCTGGCCGCGAAAATAGCGGCCCCCGTACAGAAATACATCGAAAAGCACACCACCGTCACTGTGGAACGCGCGACGCTGCGCCTGCTGGGCGCCGACGGCGCGGACAAGGACGGAGTGCCCGTGCCGAACATCGTGGTCTCGCAGTGCGGCGAGGCCGCCGCCGGCGGGGCCGCCCGGACCTATATCAACGCCCTGATCAAGCGCTCCAGCACCACCGAGCAGCTCAACGAGGAGATAGCCGGCGGGCTGGACATAACGAAAATACCGGCCGCCGACGAAAAGCAGGTGAAGGCCCGCGCCGCGGACCTGGTGGAGCGCCTGGACGCGCGCGTCTCAGGCAACGTGAAGTTCCGCAAAGAGCGCCTAGCCGAATGGAAGGCCGCCGAAAGATCGCCCCTCATCTACGTCATCGTCGCCACCGGCAATATCTACGAGGACGTGAAGCAGGCCCGGGCGGCCGCTCTGCAGGGCGCCGACATCATAGCCGTCATCCGCACCACGGCGCAGAGCCTGCTGGACTATGTCCCCTACGGCGCCACGACGGAGGGTTTCGGCGGCACCTTCGCGACGCAGGAGAACTTCCGCATCATGCGCAAGGCCCTCGACGAGGTCGCCGCGCAGGAAAAACGCTATATCCGCCTGGTCAACTACTGCTCCGGCCTCTGCATGCCCGAGATCGCGGCGATGGGAGCCCTCGAACGGCTGGACATGATGCTCAACGACTCGATGTACGGCATCCTCTTCCGCGACATCAACATGTACCGCACCTTCACCGACCAGCATTTCTCCCGCATGATAAACGCGGCCGCGGACATAACTATAAACACCGGCGAGGACAATTACCTCACCACTTCCGACGCCATAGAGAAGGCGCACACGGTGCTGGCCTCGCAGTTCATAAACGAGCGCTTCGCCGCCAACGCGGGCATGCCCGAACGGCTCATGGGCCTCGGCCACGCCTTCGAGATGAACCCGGCCACCAGGAACGGCTTCCTCTACGAATACTCGCAGGCCCTCATGGCCCGCGAGATCTTCCCCGCGCACCCGCTCAAGTACATGCCGCCGACCAAGTTCATGACCGGCGACGTGTTCAAGGGCTACGCGATGAACACCATGTTCAACTTCGTCGCCAAGGCGACGGGCCAGAGCATAGAGCTGCTGGGCATGCTGACCGAGGCCATACACACGCCCTACCTGCAGGACCGCTACCTCGCGATAGCCAACGCCCGCTACGTCCACGAGAACATCGCGGACTTCGCCTCCGAAATAGAGTTCCGCAAGGGCGGCGTGATCCGGCGGCGCGCGGCGCAGGTGCTCGACGAGACGGTCGCCATGCTGCGCGAGGTGGAAAAGGCCGGCATCTTCGACGCCATCGCGAAAGGGCTGTTCGCCGAAGTAAAACGTCCGAAGGACGGCGGCAAGGGCCTCGACGGGGTCATGGAAAAGGCGCCCGGTTACTGGAACCCGGTGGAGGACCATCTCCGCCGCAAACTGAAGTCAGCCCGCTGAGAGAACAGGAGACCATATGTTCATAAAACCCTACGGTGACACTCTCGACGACGGCGCGGTCCAGCTCTCCTTCACGCTGCCCGTCGCCGCCGGCGGCCGCGCCAAGGAAGGCGCCCGCCAGTACGTGCTCAAGCTGGGCTTCAAGCACGCCGAAATAGTGCACGCGCACCCGCTCTCGCCCGAGTTCACTTTCTTCGTGGCCTACGCCAAAACGGACGTCGCGCTGGATTACAGCAAGGTGGAGTACGTCGAAGCCGTGGACAAGTCCATGACCATGGCGCAGGTGGACGAGTTCATAAAGGCGAACTTCGGGCGAAAACTGGTGATACTGGGCGCCTGCACCGGCACCGACGCGCACACGGTGGGGATAGACGCCATCATGAACATGAAGGGCTACGACCATCATTTCGGTCTCGAACGCTACGCGATGATCGACGCCCATAACCTGGGCTCGCAGGTCCCCAACGAGAAGCTCCTGGAGCAGGCGAAGAAGCTCAAGGCGGACGCCGTGCTCGTCTCCCAGATAGTCACGCAGAAGGACGTGCACATCCACAACCTGACCAACCTCATAGAACTGGCCGAGGCCGAGAAACTGCGCGACAAACTGGTCATGGTCGTCGGCGGGCCGCGCGTCAACAACAAACTGGCCAAGGAGCTCGGCTACGACGCCGGCTTCGGCCCGGGGACTTTCGCGGAAGACGTGGCGACTTTCGTCGTCAGGAAACTTGCCAGGACCCAACTCAGGAAATAAGGAGAAACCATCATGGCCGAACACCTCAAACTCGACAATTCCGACAGGCTCTACAAGGAATCCCAGGAGCTCATCCCAGGCGGCATGATGGGCATACGCCGCCCGTACAACTTCGTGCCGGGCGAATACCCGATCTTCTTCGAATCCGCCAAGGGCGGCAAGGTCACCGACGTGGACGGCAACGAGTATATCGACATGCTCTGCGCCTACGGCCCCATAATCATCGGCCACCGCGAGAAGGAGATCGACCGCGCCGTCATCGAACAGATAAAGAACAAGGGCTTCTGCATGTCCATCGTGCAGGAAACACAGAACACGCTGGCGAAAAAAATGATCTCCCTGGTGCCCTGCGCCGAGAAGGTCGTCTTCTGCAAGACCGGCTCCGACGCGACCACGCTGGCCGGCCGGATCGCGCGGGCCTTCAACGGGAAGAACAAGATCGTCCGCTGCGGCTACCACGGCTGGCACGACTGGTGCGTGGAGCAGAAGGGGGGGATCCTGCCCAAGTCCTACGAGGACGTGCTGGAGGTCCACTACAACGACCTGCAGGGGCTCGAGGACGCGATGAAGGCCCACGGTTCCGACATTTCGATGATAATCATGACCCCGCTGGGCCACCCCAACGCCCACGAGGTGGAGATGCCGAAACCCGGCTACCTGGAAGGGGTGAAGAAGCTCGCCGAGCAGTACGGAGCGGTGCTCTGCTTCGACGAGATCCGCACCGGCTTCCGCATGAGCCTCGGCGGCGCGCAGCAGTATTTCGGCGTGACGCCGCACATGGCGGTGTTCGGCAAGGCGATGGCCAACGGCTACGAGATAAGCATGGCGGCCGGCCGCAAGGATATCATGGACGTGCTGGTCAGCAAGGCCTTCGTGAGCTCCACCTACTTCAACAACACGCTGCCGATGGTGGCCTCGCTCAAGACGGTGGAGATGCTGGAGCGCGACGGGATACTGGACGTCATCGCCCGGCGCGGCAAGGCCTTCTCCAACAAGGTGAAGAAGCACGTCAGGCACAGCGGCCTGCCCGTCACCTTCACCGGCTCGCCCTGGATGCCGTACATCACTTTCGACAAGGACGAGACGGGGCGCTACAAGAAGCTCCGCACCGCTTTCTACACCCAGCTGATACGGCGCAAGGTGTTCCTGCAGCCCTATCACCACGGCTATGTCTGCTACCGCCACACGCCCAAGGACCTCAACTACGCGGCGGACATGATAGCCGAGTCGCTGGAGGAGATAAAGAAAACGGCGTAACGCCGGCAGGAACAATCATTCGGGGGCATGGCAGGGGGCCGGCCCGCAAAACACGGGCTCTCGCGCATAGCGCTCGGCCCTCCTCACTCGGCCTCCGCGCTTACGATGCTCCGGCCTCCGTGAAGGTTTTGCCGCGCCGGCCCCCTGCCTCCCCCGGCTGTCTCCTTATGGAGTCCCCCGCGGTTATCGGGAAACAATGGGGGTGGCGGCGGATTCGCGGAGAAAAACCCTTCGGAGCCGCGAACTTACGGAGTATGCGCCGAAGCTAGCCGGTGGAATCACATCTCGAGGGGGCGGAGGCGCATACGAGCGCTCGCGGCGAGAACGGGAAGCGCGCGTACGGTGTACGCGACGCTGTTTTTTCGAAGCGAACCGCCGACAGGACCCCGATGAGTGTTCCTTGTAAGCGGGGGGAGCGTGACGAGCGCGTGTCCCCACGGTGAGCCGAGGGCACAGCGGCTAAACACAGGAGGTAAAGCATGGCAGGCATAGACATAGCCATCATACTGGCGTTCATCGCTTATTCCGTATGGTCTGGCTTCAGCAACAAGGACAAGGCGTCCAAGGACCTGACGGAGTACTTCCTGGCCGGACGCTCGCTGCCCGGCTGGAAAGCCGGCCTTAGCATGGCCGCCACGCAGTTCGCCGCCGACACCCCGCTGCTGGTCACCGGCATCATCGCTGTCTCGGGCATCTTCGCCCTCTGGCAGATGTGGATCTACGCCCTCGCTTTCCTCATGATGGGGTTCGTCCTGGCCTCCCACTGGCGCCGCGCCAATGTCATCACCGACGCGGAGCTGACCGAGATCCGCTACGGCGGCGGACGGGCGCTGGCCCTGCGCGGTTTCAAGGCCGTCTATTTCGGCACCATCTTCAACTGCGTAGTGCTGGCCTGGGTCTTCTTCGCCGCCTCGCGCATAGCCGAGCCTTTCCTGCCCTGGAACGAATGGCTGCCGGCCTGGGCCTTCGGACCTTTCGTCTCCCTCGTAAAGGCCGTCGGCATCAATCTCTCTTCGGCCATGGCCGGCACAGACGCGGCCTTCGTGCTTTCGGCAAACAATCTCATCTCCGTCCTCTCGATACTCCTGGTAACCACCTTCTACTCGGCCACCGGCGGCCTGCGCAGCGTCGTTGAGACCGACGTGATGCAGGTCTTCATCATGTTCGGGGCCACGATGATCTTCACCGGCATAGTGTTCTTCAAGGCCGGCGGCATAAGCGGCATTCACGCCGGGCTCAAAGAGATATACGCCGCGGGCGCCCTGGGGGGGATAAAACCCTCCGAGATACTGGCCTTCACCCCCGGCCAGGCCTACAATGTCACCTTCCCGCTGCTCGCGCTCTTCGCCCTGCAGTGGATAATCCAGCTCAACTCCGACGGCACCGGCTACCTGGCGCAGCGCTCGATGGCCTGTAAGGACGAGAAGCACGCCAAGACCGCCGCCATAGTCTTCACCGGCACGCAGGTTTTCCTGCGCAGCCTGCTCTGGCTCCCTCTGGGCCTTGGCCTGCTGGTCCTGTTCCCGCCGGTCGCGGGCCTGGCCAGCGACCTGCTGCAGGCCGACCGCGAAGGAGTCTATGTCCGCGGCATGGCCGAACTGCTGCCGCCGGGCGTCAAAGGCCTGATGATAACGGGCATGCTCGCCGCTCTGGCCTCGACCGTGGACACCCACATCAACTGGGGTTCCTCCTACTGGGCCAACGACATCTACAAGCGCATCATCTGCCAGGCCTGGCTCAAGCGCGAGCCGGCCGGGAAGTCGCTGGTCTGGGTGGCCCGGGGCTCCAACGTGATGCTCATCGGCATCGCGCTGGTCATCATGACGCGGCTCTCGTCGATAAACCAGGCCTGGCAGGCCAGCCTGCTGCTGGGCGCGGGCATGGGGCCGATCCTCATCATGCGCTGGCTCTGGTGGCGCGTGAACGCCTGGTCCGAGATAGCGGCCATCGGCGTCTCCGCCGTCGCCGCCCTGCCGCTGCTGCTATGGGTGGACGACCAGGCGCTTCGCCTGCTGATAATGGCCGCGATCTCGATGACCGCCTCGCTGGCCGCGATCTACTTCTTCGGCCCCGAGGACAGGAAGCACCTGCACAACTTCTACAAACTGGTGCGGCCCAAGGGCTTCTGGCACCGGATCGCGGTCGAATGCGAGGACCACGCGCATAACGGTCCGCGCAGGCTGGCGCTCTCCGTCGCGGCCATGTTCACGGCGGGCATATCGGTGTTCTGCCTCCTCATCGGCGTCGGTTCCGCCGTGGCGGGCAGCCCGCCGCCCGCTATCTGCCCCTGGCCGGCCGTCTGGATAACCGTAAACCTGGCCGTGGGCCTGGCGCTGTGCCCCGTCTGGTATAAACTGGGCTTCAAGTTGGAAACACATTGAAACGCGTCGTCCATATCATAACCCGGCTGGAGCCGGGCGGCTCGTCGGAGAACACCGTCTCCAGCGCCGCCTGGCAGGCCGGGCGCGGCATGGAAGTGACGCTGGTGCACGGCCCCGGCCGCGGCTCGCTGCCCGTGCCCGTCGCGGTCAGCACTATCGAACTGCCGGAACTCGCCCGCGAGATCTCGCCGCTGCGTGACCTGCGCGCCTACGCCGCGCTCAGACGGATATTCAGGGAACTGAAGCCGGATATAGTTCACACCCACACCTCCAAGGCCGGTTTCCTCGGCCGCCTGGCCGCCGCCGGCCGCGGCGCGAAGGTCGTGCACACGCCGCACGGCCACCTGCTCTACGGCTATTACGACATACCCGGGACCCGGCTTTTCCTCGCGGCGGAGAAATTCGCCGCCCGCTTCACCGACGGTTTCATCGCCCTGACCGAGGGGGAGAAGCGCGAGTCCACGGCCGCCGGGATCGGCCGCCCGGAGCAATGGGCGGTCGTCCACGGCGGAGTGGACCTGCCAGAGAGCCCGGCCCGCGTCCCGCGCAAGGAACTGGGCGTGCCGGAGGGCCGCCTCGTGATCGGCACCGCGGCGCGGCTGGAGCCGGTCAAGGGCGTGGAATACTTCGTCAAGGCGGCCGGGGCGTTGAAGAAAATACTCGGCCCGATGAACCCGTTCTTCCTCATAGTGGGCGACGGGGCGGAATGTTCGCGCCTCTACGGTCTCGCCCGGACCGCCGGCATCATGGACGACTGCCTCTTCGCCGGCTTCCAGAAGGACGTCCTGCCCTATCTCTCGGTCATGGATATCTATGTGCAGCCCTCGCTCAACGAGGCCATGGGCCGCACGGTGCTGCAGGCCCAGCACATGGGGCTGCCCGTCGTGGCCAGCCGGGTCTGCGGCATACCCGACGTCGTGCGCGAAGGGGAGACCGCCGTACTGGTGAAGGCCGGCTCGCCGGAACAGATCGCCGCCGCGGTCGCGAGGCTGGCCCGCGACGGGGAGCTCCGCGCCGCCATGGGCCGCGCCGCCTCCGCTTTCGCGCGGGAACGGGACGCCGCCGGCCGCGCCAGGTTCGGCTGCGAAGCGATGAACGCCGCCATCCTGGAGTTTTACGGCCGGCTGAAGGGATAGACAGGGGGAGACATGCAGAAGATACTGGCCGTGGACGACGACGCCAACACGCTGGAGTTCTACGGGGAGATACTCAGCGGGGCCGGCTACGGCTTCGTCAAGGCTTCCGACTTCGCCTCGGCCATAGAGGCCTATACCGGGGAAAAGCCGGACCTGCTGATACTCGACGCCGATTTCCCCGGAGGCGGGGGGAAAGCCGTCATCACCTTCATACGCGAGACCCTCGGGGAGAGCACTCCCGCCCTTTTCATCACCGGCATGCCCGACAAACTGGCCTCCGTAGCCGGCATGAACGGCATAATGATACTCAGGAAACCCCTGGGACCGGCGGCCATACTCGGGACCGTGGCCAGGCTGATAAATTCCGCGGCCATCGGCAGGGACCGGTCCGCCCGGAAAAAGATACTGGCCGTGGACGACGACCTGTTCATCCTCGAGCTCTACAGGAACATGCTCGGCGACGCGGGCTTCGAGGTGCACACCGCCGAGGACTCAGTAGCCGCCATGAGCCGCTTCAACGAGGTGAAGCCGGACCTGGTCATCCTCGACGTTGACATGCCGGGCGGGGGAGGGCGGAAAGTGTTCGAACGCCTGCGCAAAACGCTGATGTCCCCGATCCCGATAATCTTCGCCACCGGCAAGCCGGAAAGCGTGCAGCAGGAGGCCCTCGCCTCCGCCGTCTCCATCCTCAAAAAACCCCTCGGCCCGCAAGTCCTCATCGGGGAGATAAAGCGGCTCCTCAAAATGGAGGAAGGAGCGCCCTGAACGGCCGCGTTCCCCGCACGACCATGAAAACCCCCGGACGCTGGTTCGCCCTTTCCGCCGCGCTGCTGGCGCTGCCGCCGCTGCTGACGGGGGTGAACAATCCGGATATTTTCTGGCATCTGTCGGCCGGCCGCCGGATGGCCGCGACCGGCGCGCTGATACGCGCCGATTTCCTGTCGTGGACCATGGCGGGCGAGCCCTGGACCAATTTCGAATGGCTGGTGCAGCTCATATATCACCGCCTCTTTACCGCCGGCGGCTGGCCCGCCCTCTTCGTTCTCAAAACGGCCCTCCTGGCCGCCTGCCTGTTCCCGCTGTGGCGGATACTCCGCCTGCACGGACGCGAGGGCTGGGCGCCGGCGGCGCTGCCTTTCTTCTCGCTGGCTTTGCTTCCGATGTCCGACCTGAGGCCGGATAATTTCTCCATATTGTGCTTCATGCTCCTCCTGTGGAGGCTGGAGGTCCTGCGCCTGTCGGGGAAACCCCCTTCGCCGCGGCAGACGGCCTGCGGCGCGGCGTTCTTCGCCGTCTGGGCCAACCTCCATCCCGGCTGCCTGTTCGGCCTGGTCCTGGCCGGCCTCTACGGGGCCGGAGCGGTCATGGAGTCCAAAGGCCGCGGCTGGCGCGAATGGACCGGCCTGCTCGCGGTCTGCGCCGCGGCGCTGCTCCTGAATCCCAACGGAGCGGAACTCTATCGCGTGGTCCTCCGCCATCAGGCCGAGATGCCGCTGCTCAAGGCCGAGATAGGGGAATGGGCGGCTCCCGATATAACCGTGCCCTACCAGGCGCCGGGGATAATCCTGATGGCCGCGGCGCTCATAGCCCTGCTCCGGTCCGTCGCCAGGCGCCGGATGCCGCCGGCCGCCCATATCCTCGCCCTGGCGTTCTTCGTCTGGTCGGCCGCTTCCCACTCGCGCAACCTGCTTTTCTCGACCGCCGCCGCCGTGTCTTTCATCCCTCCGCTCCTCCCTCCGGCCGCCGCGGGGCCCAGGTCTTTCGCCGCGCAGGCCGCCGCGGTCCTGGCGGCGTTCGGGTTCGCCTGGGCCCCCGCGAAACCGGATTTCACGCTGCCTCACGGCTCGCTCTTTTCCTCTCCGCCCACGGGCGCTTTCCTGCGGAACAACGCGGGCGACCTGTCGGGACTGAGGCTCTTCAACACCTGGAACTGGGGGGCCTGGCTGGGTTATGAGACAGGCCCGGCGGGGTACAGGCTCTTTGCCGACGGCAGGTACCTTTTTCATCCGCTGCTCTCCGAATTCGCCGCGGCGCGGGATAACCCGTCCGCCTGGCTCGCCATGAAGGCGAAATACGGGCCCGGACTGGCCGTCCTGCCCCCGGGACGGGAGCGGCGGCTCGAGAAGTCGCGCCTTAAGAACGGCGCGACGGCCTGGCTCATACGCCCCGGCTACGAGGATTTTTTTCCTCGGGAGGAATGGGCCGTCGTCTTCTGGGACCTCAAGCTCGCCGTCTTCGTCCGGCGCTCCGACCTGCCGGAATTCAGACTGAACTCGATGGAATTGAGATATCTCCGCCCCGGCGAAGAGGGGAACGCGCTGACCCTGGCGAGAGCGGGAATGGCCCCGCTGCCCGTACTCCGGGACGAAGCCCGGCGTCTTCTTCTTTACCAGGACGCCTCTCCGGCTTCTTCGGCCCCCCTGCTGAAAGCCTGGCTCGACGCGCTGGAAAGCGCCTGCGCGGAACCGGGCGCCTCCTGCGGATAACCTCCCGGGGCCCGCGCATCCCGCCCCGGCGCGCCGCGGTCCGGCCCCGTTTTACCGGTTGCCTTGCCCCGTCTTATTTTTTATACTAACTAAGTAGTCTGAAAAGGCTTTCAGGCGCCGCAGGGCGACACAGGAACGGACCTGAGTACGCGCCCGCCCCCGGATCACCGCGCTGCACGCTCTCCAAGCCACACCGGAGGAAAACATGCCCAAAATGGAAGTGGACGTGGATAAGTGCAAAGGCTGCTACCTTTGCATACAGGTGTGTCCCAAAAAGTGCATCGAGAAGTCCGACAAGTTCTCCAAGACCGGCTACTACCCGGCCAAGGACTCCAAGGAAGGCTGCTGCATCGCCTGCCTGGCCTGCGCGCGCATCTGCCCCGACCTCGCGGTCAAGGTCTACAAATAAGGAGAGACACCATGGCTGAAAAGAAACTCTGGAAAGGCAACGAAGCCCTGGCCGAAGGCGCCATCCGCGCCGGCTGCCGCTTCTTCGCCGGCTACCCGATAACCCCTCAGAACGAGGTTCCCGAATATATGAGCTGGCGCCTGCCGCAGGTGGGCGGCGCCTTCCTGCAGTCCGAATCCGAGGTCGCGGCGATCAACACCGTCTACGGCGCGGCGGCCACCGGCGTGCGCTGCATGACCTCCTCGTCGAGCCCAGGCATCAGCCTCAAGCAGGAGGGCATCTCCTACGCGGCCGGCGCCGACCTGCCGATCCTGATCGGCAACGTGATGCGCGGCGGCCCGGGCCTGGGCAACATCGCCGGCGGACAGGGCGACTACTGGCAGGCCACCCGCGGCGGCGGCCACGGCGACTACCGCTGCTTCGTGATGGCGCCCAACTGCGTCAACGAGATGGCCAATTTCCCGCACAAGTGCTACGAGGTCTCCTTCAAGTACCGGATCCCCTCGATGGTGCTGGCGGACGGCATCATCGGCCAGATGATGGAGCCGGTCGAGTTCAAGAACCCCGAGGTGGACGTGAAGACGCTCAAGGAGCCCGAGTGGGCCCTGGGCAAATGCGAGGGCCGCAACAAGCGCATCGTGAAGTCCTACGACCTCAAGGAAGGCGGCGTGGAAATCATGATCAACGAGCGCGTCAAGCGCTACGACCGGATCGAGGCCGATGAAGTGATGTACGAGGAGAAGCAGCTGGAGGACGCCGACATAGTGATGGTGGCCTACGGCACCTCCTCGCGCATAGCCGCGGCCGCGATGAAGATCGCCCGCGAGAAGGGCCTGAAGGTGGGGCTGTTCCGCCCGATAACCCTCTGGCCCTTCCCCAGGGTCCGGCTGGCGGAACTCGCCAAGCGGGTAAAGAAGTTCGTCGCCGTCGAGATGAGCCTGGGGCAGATGGTACAGGACGTGCAGCTCGCCATCAACGGCAGGGCGGACGTCTACCTGCACGCCAAGCCCGGCGCGTCCATCATCACCGCCGAGGAAGTGGCCAAGACGCTCGAATCCATCTCCAAGAAGGAGGCCAAAGAATATGCAGCTGTTAAATAAGCGCCCCGAATCGCTCCTGGACGTCAAGATGCACTACTGCCCGGGCTGCGGGCACGGCATCATCCACCGCCTGGTCGCCGAGGTCATGGACGAGCTCGGCATCCGCGGCCGCACCATCGGAGTGGCCCCGGTCGGCTGCGCGGTGTTCGCCGACACCTACTTCAACTGCGACATGATCCAGGGCCCGCACGGCCGCGGGCCGGCGGAAGCCACCGGCATCAAGCGCGCCAAGCCCGACACGATAGTGTTCAGCTACCAGGGCGACGGCGACCTGGCCTCCATCGGCATGGGCGAGATAGTGCACGCGGCCATCCGCGGCGAGAACATCACCGTGATCTTCGTTAACAACGCGATCTACGGCATGACCGGCGGCCAGATGGCCCCGACCACGCTGATCGGGCAGAAGGCCACCACCTGCGTGGACGGCCGCACCGCCAAACAGGCCGGCTACCCGATCCGGATGAGCGAAATGCTCGCCACCATAGACGGGGCGACCTACATAGAGCGCACCACCGTCCACACGAACCCCGGCGTCATCAAGACCAAGGCGGCCATCAAGAAGGCCTTCCAGACCCAGATAGACGGCAAGGGCTTCTCGCTGGTGGAGATCCTCTCGATGTGCCCCACCAACTGGGGCACCCGCCTGGACAACCCTTCCGAAGCCACCAAGTTCGTGCAGGAAGGCATGCTGCCCGTGTTCCCGCTCGGCGTGTACAAGGACGCCTGCGCGGCCGATAAGAAGTAATTCCTCTTAGGAGGGGTTCAGCGGAGCCTGAGCAGCAGGCGAAGGCGCAGCGACGATGAAACGGGGAACCTTAGGTTCCCCTTGTAGAGCACCCGGCCGACGAAGGCCGGGACGAGAAGCGGCCCCGCGAAGCGGGGTGCGACAAAGACGGAGGACTTTATCATGTACCAGGGAATAAGGATATCCGGTTTCGGCGGCCAGGGCGTCATCTCGGCCGGCGTGCTGCTGGCCCAGGCGGGCCTGGAGGACGGCAAGGAAGTAAGCTTCTTCCCGGCCTACGGCGCGGAGATGCGCGGCGGCACGGCCAACTGCTCGGTGGTGGTCTCCTCGGAAGAGGTGGCCGCGCCGATAGTGTCGGTGCCGGACACGGCCATAGTGCTCAACGAGCCTTCGCTGGCCAAGTTCGAGCCGATGGTGAAGCCCGGCGGGCTGCTGATAGTCAACACCTCGCTGATCAACTCCAAGCCGTCCCGCAAGGACATAAAGGTCCTCAATGTGCCCTGCAACGAGATAGCGGCGCAGCTGGGCAACGGCAAGGTGATGAACATGGTGGCCCTCGGAGCTTTCGCCGCGGCCACGGGCGCGGTCTCGATCGAGGCCATCGCCAAGGCGCTGCCCAAGGTGTACAAGAAGCTCAAGCCGGAAGTCATCGAACTCAACGTGAAGGCGCTCAGGAAGGGCGCCGAGTTCAAGCTGAACTGACCGGCGTCGTCGGAATATGAAAGGGCCCGGGAACGCCCGGGCCCTTTTTTTAGAATATGCATCCGGAAATAGGCGACGAAGAACACGATCCGAAAGAACGGATAAACTACAGGGCGGCCTTCCGCCTCCTTGCGGGCCTCATCGCGCCCCGCAAGAGGCCTTTCGCCGTCGCTTTCGGCTGGATGACGGCGGCCACGCTGGTCAGCCTGATGATCCCCATGATCGCCAGGTACGTCATCGACACGGCGATCCCGGCCAAGGACCCCCGGGCCCTGCTCGCGGCCACCGGGATCTACCTCCTGACGACCGTCGCCTTCCTCTATTTCAACTACCTGCAGGTGGTGCAGCTGGCCAGGGCCGGGCAGGACCTGATCGTGGACCTCAAGGAAAGGCTGCTTTCCCACATGCTCTCGCTGGACCTGGAGTTCTACTCCTCCCAGCCGGTCGGGCGGCTGACGGCGCGGGTGCAGTCCGACACCAGCACCCTCTACGCCCTTTTCACCAATACCGTCATCACCATCGTCAACGACGCTATGATGTTCGTCATCGTCTTCGCCGTGATGGCCTACTACAATCTCAAGCTGACGCTGACGCTGCTGCCGGTATTCCCGGTCCTTTTCCTGTTCGGCTGGATCTTCGTGCGCGTGACCTCGCCGATGTTCGTGAAGGTCCGCAAGATAGCCGCCGAGGTCCCGGGCTTCCTGACCGAGCAGCTCAACGGCATAGGGGTCCTCCAGGCCTTCAGCCGCGAGGAGGACACCTCGGCCAAGATGGAGGAGCTCAACCAGCGCAAGTTCCGGGCCGAGATAGGAGTGGAGGTCTATACCGTCCTCTTCTTCCTCAGCATCGTCTTCCTGCACCCCGCCGCGACCGCGGCCGTCTTCGGCTTCGGGGGCGCCATGGCCATCAAGGGGGAAATGACGGTCGGCGTCATCGTCATGTTCGTCCTCTACCTGGGCTACCTCTTCGAGCCCATCTTCCGCTTCTCGGAACACCTGAGCGTCATACAGCGCTCTTTCTCGGCCGGCCACCGCATCTCCCGGATCCTCGCGCTCAGGCCCGCCCTGACCGAGCCGTCCGAACCGCGCTTCCTGACCTGCGTGCGGGACGCTATAGAGTTCAAAAAGGTCTGGATGCGCTATAACGAAGAAGGGGGCTGGGTGCTCAAGGACGTCTCTTTCAGCCTGCCCAGGGGTAAGAGCCTGGCCATACTGGGCGAGACCGGCGGGGGCAAGACCACCGTCACGAGCCTCCTGTTCCGCTTCTACGATTTCCAGAAAGGGCATATAGAGATAGACGGCACCGACATAAGGAAGCTCAGCCTCGGCTCGCTGCGCTCGGCCATCGGCCTGGTGCAGCAGGACATCTACCTCTTCCCCGGCACCGTGATGCAGAACCTCAAGCTGATGGACGACTCGATACCCGACGGGCGCGTCCACGACGCCATACGCCTGATGGGGCTGGAGACTTTCTTCAAGAAGCACCCACTGGACAAGAAAGTACTGGAGAAGGGAGCCAACCTTTCGATAGGCGAGAAGCAGGTGATCTCGCTGGCCCGCGCCATGGTGCTGGACCAGGAGGCCCTGGTCCTCGACGAGGCCACCTCCAACATGGACCCGCACACCGAGCGCCTCATCACCACGGCCATAAAGAACCTCCTTAAGCACAAGACCGTGATCATCATCGCCCACCGGCTCTCCACCGTGCGCAACGCCGACCGCGTCATGATGATCTCGGGCGGAGAAGTGAAGGAGCTCGGCACGCACGACGAGCTGCTGGCGCGCGGCGGACTCTACGCCAAATATTACAAGCTGCAGTTCGGGGAGGGGGAATGATACAGACCCTCCGCTGGCTGCTGCCCTACTGGCGCGAACACGCGGTCCGCATGACCGTGATAGTGGTCTTCGGCATGATGAGCGCCGTCCTGCACACCGTAAACCCGGTGCTGATCAAGAACATCGTCAACGGCCTCGGCGCCAACCTCAACCCCGAGTACCTGCGCCACAACGTGACGATGATCCTGGCGGTCGGGCTCGGCCTCTTCCTGGTCAACCTGGTGGCGCAGCGCAACCGGGCCTGGATGAACGCCCGCCTGGAGTGGGAGATCCGCCGCAAGGCCTTCGACCACGTCGTCCGGATGGACCGCAACTTCTTCCACCGCTTCACCACGGGCGACCTGGTGGCGCGGCTCTCCGACGACATCTCGGAGAAGATCTCCTGGTTCTCCTGCTCGGGCGTGTTCCGCTTCATCCAGGCCTGCTTCACGCTGACGGCGGCCGTCTCGATGATGCTCTACCTCAATCCGACGCTCGCGGCCTTCGTCCTGCTGCCGCTGCCGCTGGTGCTGATGACCTCCATACGCACCGGCAGGCTGCTCAGCGGCAAGTACAAGGAGCTGCAGGAATCGATAACGAACCTCTTCGACTTCCTCGAGACCTGCTTCACCGGCATACGCGTCATCAAGGCCAACGCGAAGGAGAATTCGCAGATCGGCTTCTTCAGGAGCCGCACCGCCGCCCAGCGCGACGGCGAAATAGCCACGGCGCGCCTGCAGGTGATACTCTCCTACTTCTGGCACGAGGCCGGCTTCCTCTCCATCGCCCTGCTCTACGCCGCCGGCGGCCTGCTGGTCATAAACGGCGGCGCCACGCTGGGCGAGTTGATAGCCTTCCAGTTCTACGCCAACATGGTGGTCCACCCGCTGATGGACATAAGCCAGTTCGTCGTCGCCGGCAACCGCGCCGGGGTCTCCATCAAGCGCGTGGACGAGCTTCTCAAGTCCCGCTCGTCCCTCAAGTCCGGCCTCGGCGACAAAACCACCCCCGACCGCATCACCTCGATGGAGTTCCGCGGCGCCGGCCTCAGGAACCCGAAGGGGGACGGGATGCTGGTGCGCGGCATAACCTTCCGCGCCGAGCGGGGCCAGCGCGTCGCCGTCGTCGGCAAGATCGGCAGCGGCAAGTCCACGCTGCTGGCCCTGGCCCTGCGCCTCAGCGAGCACGACGAGGGCGAGATGCTGGTCAACGGCGCCGACATAAGGCAATGGAATCTGCGCGTCTTCCGCGAGCGCGTCGGCTACACCGCCCAGGAGGCGGCCATCTTCACGGGCACCCTGCGCGACAATATCCTCATGGACCGCAAGTTCGGCGTCACGGAAGAGATGCTGGAGAAGGCCCTGGAGACCTCCCAGCTCAAGAACGAGCTGAAGAAATTCCCGAAGGGACTCGACACCGTGGTCGGCACCAGGGGCTTCGCGCTCTCGGGCGGCCAGAAGCAGCGCGTGGCCATCGCCCGGGCGCTGCTGATAGCCCCCGACGTACTGCTGCTCGACGACGCGACCAGCGCCATGGACGCCCAGACCGAATACCAGTTCTGGAAGGCCTTCCGGAAAGAGCACCCCGACGCCCTCTGCCTGGCGGTCACCCACAGGGCCCGCACCATAGAGACTTCCGACCACATCCTGACGCTCGACGGGGGGCGCATCGCCGAGCAGGGCACCCACGCCGAGCTGATGGCCCTCGGAGGGCTCTACAAACAGATATACGAGCGGGAGAAACTGCGCGGCGAACTGGGGGCGGACAAGGGGGACGGACATGACGCAAAAGAAGGCTGAGGACGGCAGGGCCGACCTCTGCGACTCGGCGGTCCGGCTGGGCCTCTACGCCAATATTTTACTGGCGCTGCTCAAGACCGTCGCCGGCATACTCGGCCACAGCTCCGGCCTGCTGGCCGACGGCATCAATTCCACCTCCGACGTCGTCTACTACGTCGCGGTAATGGTCTTCATGCGCCTGGCCCGCAAGCCGCCGGACGAGGAGCATCCCTACGGCCACGGCCAGTTCGAGACCATAGGCGCGCTGGTCGTCGGAGCCTTCGTGCTCACCACCGGCGTGGCGATATTCTGGGATTCCGTCAACAAGGGCTACGACCTCTACGCCAGCGGCGGCGGCGCCTCCGAGGTGCGCGCCTTCACGCTCTGGGCCGCCGCGGCCACGGTGGCGCTCAAGGTCTGGCTGGCGGCCCGCACCCGCGCCATAGGCCGGGAGACCGGGAACCCGGCCGTCAGCGCGCTGGCCGCCGACCACGTCAACGATATCATGGCCGCCGCGGCGGCCGGCACGGGGATCTTTTTCGCCCGGGCGGGTCACGCCTGGGTGGACCCGCTGGCCGGCGCGGTGGTGGCGGTCTTCATACTGCGCACCGGCTTCGGCATACTCAAGGACTCGTCGATGGAGCTGATGGACGCGGTTCCGGGCGGCAGGCTGGACGCAGCCATACGCGCCGTACTGGGCGAGGTCAAAGGGGTCACCGCGGTGGAGGAAACAGCCTCGCACCGGTTCGGCCCCTACTACATGGTCAACGCCACCGTCTGCGTGGACGGGGGGATAACCGTCAGCGAGGGGGACGCCATAGCCACCGAGGCGGAGAGAGCCGTCCTCAAGAGGATGCACTTCGTAAAGAAAATATACATACATTATCATCCCGCGGGCCGGCCCTGCGGGCCGCGACGCGGCCGGCGGCGGGTCTGAGGGAATGAACGCCGGCGATTTCGGGCGGCTGCTCTCCCGGGCGCTGGAAAGCCGCGCCCCGCTGCTGGAGCGACTGCGCGCCGAGGGAACGGATTGTTACCGCCTCTTCCACGGCATAGCCGAGGGCCTGACGGGCCTGACGGTGGACCGCTACGGCCCCCTGCTGCTGGCGCAGACCTTCCGCGACCCGCTCCCCCCGTCGGATACGGCCGCGCTGGAAGAGGCCCTGCGCGCCCTCCTGCCCGGCGGCCTCCATTTCGCCTATAATCACCGCGGCAAGAGGCCGGCCGAACCGTTCGACAAATGGCATAGGCCCGCCCCGGCCGCGCTGGCCGAGTTCACATGCTCCGAAGGCGGGATAAAATACCTGGTACGGGCCAGGCACCGAGGCATAGACCCCTGGCTGTTCCTGGACCTGCGCCCCGGCAGGCGCCTCCTGCGCGCCGCCGCGGAAGGCCGCGCCGTCCTCAATCTCTTCGCCTATACCTGCGGCGCCGGCGTCTGCGCGGCGGCCGGCGGAGCGTCGGAAGTCTGGAACGTGGATTTCGCCGGCTCCAGCCTGGAAGTCGGCCGCCGCAACGCCGCGCTCAACGGCATACCCGAAGGGAAGTTCAGGACCGTGCAGGAGGATTGCCTCACGGTGGTCCGGCAGCTGGCGGGACTGGACGTAAAGGGCAGGTTCGGCAAAAAGCGCCGCTACGAGAGGGTGGAGTCCCGGCGCTTCGGCCTGGTCTTCCTCGACCCGCCGGCCTGGGCCAAGGGCCCGTTGGCCGCCGTGGACATAGTGAGGGATTACCCGGCCCTTCTCAAGCCGGCCCTGCTGGCCCTCGAGCCGGGCGGCCGCGTCATAGCGACCAACCACGCGCCCGGGGTCTCCTGGGAGGACTGGGAGGCGGTCCTGCGCCGCTGTGCGGACAAGGCCGGGCGCCCGCTGAAGACCGTAGAGCGGGCCGATCCCGAGGGGGATTTCCCTTCTTTCGACGGGAACCCGCCGCTCAAGATCGCCGTCTGCGGCCTGTAAAGCCGGGCCTTCTACAGCGCCAGTTCGTAAAGATAAAGGAAAGGGAAGAAAAGCAGCGTGGTGAGGACTATGGCCTGTGCCGTCAGGTCCGCGTCGAAATCGAATTCCCGCGCCACCACATAGTTGAGCACCGCCGCCGGCATGGCCATCTGCAGGAAAACGGCCGAGGAGACCTCGCCCGAAAAGCCCAGCAGCCGCGCCGCGGCCAGGTAAACGGCCGGCAGCAGCAGCAGCTTGACCCCGCTTATGGCCGCGAGGCGGGGGAAGTTCCCCGCCACTTTCTTCCCGCAGAGGCTTATCCCTATCGTGAAGAGCGAGAGCGGCATGGTGGTCCTGCCGATATCCGTCATCACGGTCTCCGCCAGGGAGGGAAGCCTCCAGCCGGAAGCCGCCAGCCCCAGGCCCGCCAGCGAGGACCAGAGCACTATATTGCGAGCCGCCGTGCGCAGGAGCCGGGAAGGCGGACAGCCTCCTTCTCCGCATATCGTCGTCATGAGCGCGAAACCCAGCGTAAAAACGACCACATTGTGCAGCGAGGAGATGATGGCGGCGTGGCCTATCAGGTGGTCCCCCAGGCGCAGCGAGACGACGGGGAAACCGAGATAGACCGTGTTCCCCATGACCGAGACTATGAGCAGCAGCCGGGCGAAGCGCCAGTCCAGCCCGAGGAGGAGCCAGGCCGCCCAGACCCCGCCCATGCAGGCCAGCAGCGGCAGGAGATTGGCCAGCAGGAAGTCCCACCCCAGCCCGGAGAGCGGCGTGGAGGCTATCTTGACGATTATGAGGCAGGGCAGGGCCAGGTAGTAGAGGTACTGGTTGAAAGCCTTCTCCGCTCCCTCCCCGACGACGCCGAAGCGCCGGAAAGCCCAGCCGGCGCCGATTACCAGCGACAGATTGACTATTATAACGGTCATATCAGCCCATGAAATAGAGCACCAGGACCTGGGACGAGATCACGCGCAGGATCATCACCAGCGGATATACCGTCGCGTAAGCCATGGCCGAGCGGTTGGAGGACGCCATCGAATTGGCGAAGGCCAGCGCGGGCGGGTCGGTCATGGAACCGGCCAGCGCGCCGCAGAGCGAGAGGTAGTTGACCCCCAGCCTCGCCTTGGCGAAGACGCCGACGGCGATGATAGGCAGTACCGTAATGAGGAAGGCGAAGAGCACGATATAGAGGCCCCCGCCGTGCAGCAGCGTCTCGAAGAAACTGCCGCCGGCCTTGAGGCCCACGCAGGCCAGGAACAGGACTATGCCCAGCTCGCGCAGCATCAGGTTCCCCGCCGGCGGCAGGTACCAGTTCAGCGGGCCTATGTGCTGCATGTAGCTCAGGAGTATGGCCATGATCAGCGGCCCGCCGGCCAGGCCCAGCTTGACCGGCGCGCTGAGCCCGGGTATCGCTATCGGGATGGAACCCAGGAAGACGCCGGCGGCTATGCCGATGAAGGCGGGGATGAGCTGCGGATGGTTGAGGTCCTTGACCGAATTGCCCAGGAAGGCCGCGGCTTTGTCGACGGAGCCCTCTTCGCCGACCAGCACCAGGTTGTCGGCGAACTGCAGGACATAGGAATCCGAGACCAGGAACTCCACGTCCGCGCGCGCCACGCGGGTGGCGGCCACGTCGTACTGCGCCTCCAGCCCCGCCTCCTCCAGGGTCCTGCCGATGACCTCCTTGCGCGTCACTATCGCGCGCGAGTGGACGATGCGGCTGGGCATCTTCTTGAGGTCCAGTTCGCTCTTCGAGCCGACCACCAGCATGAACTTGCGGACCGCTTCCTCCCGGCCCACCGCGAGGAGCGTGTCGCCGGAGCGGATCACGGTGTCGTCGTGGGCGACGGACAGCGCGCCGTCGCGGCAGACGCGCGAGACCACCACTCCGATCTCGTCGATGGCGGGGATGTCCTTTATCTTGAGGCCGTCGAGGTTGCGGTTCTCGACGCGGATGCTGAGATTGGCGATCTCGGAGCCGGCCTTATGCTCGTCGGGAGCGCTCATGTCGGCCCCGGCCTGCCGGCGGAAGAGGGCCCGCAGCAGGAGCATCGTCAGGATTATGCCCAGTATCGCGCCGGGATAGGCCAGCGCGTAGCCCACCGAGACGCTGTTGACGGCCTCCGGCCTTATGGCCTCCAGGGTCTGCTGAGCGGCGGCCAGCGAAGGGGTG